>QDKV01004591.1_pt1 | contig 10679 bp, 16 predicted proteins | sample 1861101 | NCBI WGS metagenome assembly QDKV01 (sample SAMN04275158, study PRJNA302643) | Fungus metagenome, whole genome shotgun sequencing project. | isolation source: fruitbody | host: Mallocybe terrigena | place: Sweden | collected 2013 | reverse complement strand
TGATTGGGCTGATCTTCTGCCGGAGGTCTTTACTGTGCCCCACCGGTTCCGATCGGAACCAGTTGGAACCGGTTGGATTCCAATCGGAAATTTGGAAGTAGGGAACCTGCCAAATTAGTAGGAAATTTCTCCAATTTTTCCGACTGGATTCCGCTCAGTTCCAGTGATTCTGATCGGTTCCACCGGAAAGAGTCTGACCAAATTCCGACCGGAACCGAGTGGAACCAATTGGTTCCACTCAGAAAGAGTCAGAAGAGTATATATGGTAATAGATCACCTGACTATGTTCTAAGAAGGTGAAAATAAATAGTCTACCACAATAATTGTAGTTGTATGTTGGTGTCATCAATCAAGTCTTGGCATCACGTACGTCAACGCGACTTTCCCCCCATCAGTTCTCAGTTCACACGTCAATGCAGACTATCCCTCTCAGTCACCACCATCTCCCCTGACCATGATATCACCGAACGACGACAGCTATCCACCCCACCACCCCCACCACCCATCAAGACACGACGAGGAATGGGACGACGCCATGCCACGCCACACCAATGACGGACACACAGGAGGGCAGACGAGAAAGTGCGGGTGTACAAGGTATGCCCGCTGTTATTTCTTTATTTCTTTTACTAACTAATTTCACCAGCACACCCTCCGACCACCATTTGAACACGAAAAACGCGCCACGTGGGCACGTTTTCGTTTTCTGCGCCCACCTATCAAGACACCACGACGCCACGCCGCCAATGACACCAGCGCACCCTCAACCACCATTTGAACATGAAAAACGCGCCCACGTGGCGCGTTTTTCGTGTTCTGCGCCCACCTACCAAGACAACGACGCCACGCCACCAATGACAGGACACGCATAGGAGAAAGTGCGGGTGTGCTAGGTACGCCCGCCCGTTATTTCTTTCTTTATTCCTTTTACTAACTCACCAACACCCTCAACCACCATTTAAACACGAAAAACACGCCCACGTGGCGCGTTTTTCGTGTTCTGCGCCCACCTATCAAGACACAACAACGCCACGCCGCCCAATGACTCCCTCAACCACCATTTGAATATGAAAAATGCGCCCACTTCTTGTTCTGCGCCTATCCATCAAGACACGACGAGGACTGGGACGATGCCGCGAATGACAGGACACGCGGGAGGGCAGACGAGAAACTGCGGGTGTACAAGGTACGCCCGCCCATATTTCTTTATTCTTTTATTAACTATTTTCACCAGCATCCCCCTCAACCACCCATTTGACATGAAAAACATGCCCACGTGGCACGTTTTTCGTGTTCCACGCCCACCTATCAAGACACGGCGATGCCACGCCGCCAATGACAGGACACGCGGGGCAGACGAGAAACTGCGGGTGTACAGGGTACGCCCGCCATTATTTCTTCGTACTTTTACTAACTACTTTCACCAGCACACCCCCTTGACCACCATTTGAACACGAAAACGCACGACATGCGTGCATTTTCGTATTCTGCGCCCACATTCCACCACTTAAACACCGAAATACTGCCATCACCAGGTTTGAAAAGGGGTACGCCTGTCTCTGCGGGTTTGGGATTCCCTCACGCGCTGACTACGAGAATCACGTCCATCAGGACGTGGTCGGCGCCTACTTCCTACCATTCATCTCCTCCACCACTACCCACTCCTTTGACGTCATACTGACCGGCAGCCTCGGCATCTTGAAAAGCTGTGTCCATGCCACGTCACATAGTTCCCTTCTTCCACCATCGCAACTTCATCGCAACCTCATCGCAACCTCATTGCTGACCCATCTCATGCCGACAACCACCCGCAGTGGCCTACAACGAGTCGATCCCCCCCCTTCCAAGCGCAAGAGATCAAATGCAGATGAACAGACACGCAAACGCCCCAAGAGTGAGAAGGACAATGAAGAGGGAGTAGAGAAGAAGGGGAAGGGAGGGAGAGATGGGAAAAAGGAGCAGAAGAACAAGAAAAAAGGGAAATCTCCGAGGTATGAAGTAGTGACTGCCGTGCTATCTGTCTAAATTTGTCACCCAGGAAAACAAGTGCCACAAAAGCAGCTGCTAATCAGTTAAAGTGAGTCCTTCCCCCTCTTGTTGAACATTGCTCACTGATTTCTGTAGGAAATCTGAGCGAGAGCTTGCTCAAAGTGGGCTCTCCTGTGCTCCCCCTGCCCATCTTCGCCGTTCTGTGTCCTCTTGCCATCTTCGACGTTCTGCGTCTTCTCACCCAACCACTACTACCTCTATCCACAGCTATGGTGAACGACGTTCGGATTTACGTAGGGACAGTAGCACCGACGATGATGACAACAGTGACAATGAGAGCAGTTCCGCCCACAGCCAAACTGACACCACCCAGAGCAAGACTGATAGTGACAGCAGCTGCAGCAAGAGTGATGGTGCTATGAAAGTGGACAACGAAGGCCAGAGCAGCAGTGATGATGAGGATCACTCAGCTCCACGCCAGGTCATTCGCCCAAGCCCAGAACCTGAAAGTGGTAGTGATGATAAGGACCATTTGGTCCCTCGCAAGGCTTCCTGTCCAACCCAGACTGAGGACGAACACAAGACCATCCATGTGAGCCAGGCACATGCTGATGACGTGACAACTATGGACTCTGCCTCTGCCTCTGCCATTCCTGCTGTACCCAGTGTTACTAGTGGTTCTGATATTGATCCGACCATTGCCCTCTTGGCTATATCAGGTAAGATTGAGTTTGCCAATGCCAACATTGCTAGCTCTCACTCTGTGAAAGAATGTGCCCCTTCTACTCTAGCCTCCTCTAATCTAGGCCAGACTGGTGCTGTTGCCCTCTCTCCTGGCCCTGGCAACTTTGACCATACTGACCTCCATGTGGATGATCAAGATAAGCCTGGTCATGGTACATATATCTTTTTATTTCATTGTACAATTTTAAATTGTTTGAATATTATTTTAGATAAGAACAGTCCTTCACCTAGTCGATTTGAGCTACAGGGCTCCTCTCGAACAACTGGAGGAATATTTTGAGGCAGAGCTCATGGTAATAAGCTCAACAAGGCTGATTTTGCTGAGGAAGAGGAATCTCTTGTTTCCATTATTGGAAAGGTCTATCTGTATATCACACTACAAGATCCTGCTCAATGGAATCTGACAACAATGAATCGCCAAGTGATTAAACATGAAGTTACCAGTTCCCTTACAGCAGTTCTTCAGGAAATTGGTGACAGACATTCACCTGTGCGACGTAAGTGTCAGTATTTAAAAAAAAGAATTTTATTCATTAGTATCTAGGCAATAATCAACGTATCTTTACCTGGGAGGATGGTGAATGGATGATGAAAGGTCGATATGAACATGCAATGAGAAAGGATGAAGAGTTGATATGGTTTAAGAAGGATGGAGAGCACATTGCTCAGATTCTTATTCTGCTGCTTCTGCTCCACTTCCTGCTGCTTCCATTGTGCCTTCTGATTCTGGTCTTGATACCCAGTCTTTTGGTGAGCAGGTGCTCAAAAACCCCTCTCTGGTGCAAGTTGCCAATGCTCTGGACATTGATCCTGCTCTGACTCACCGAACTGATCCTTCATTAAGGATCTTCTGGGAGATATTGGTTGCACTGAGCTCATCAATATCTTTGCTGGGCGATCATACTGGCATTCACATGTCAGTAGTGCTTTTTCTGATATTCAGAATCACAAGTCTATGGTTGAGTGGTTGGAGCGAGAAGAAGGTGAAGAGGAGCCTTCAGATCTTGAGGTCTGGCATCTGCAAAAATCAAGTTATACTTTCAAGGATTTGGGAATCTGGAAGAAGGATGGAACATTGGACAAGGAGTATCAGAAGCGGCTGAAGGAAAAGGCAAAGGCAAAGGCTAGGCAGAATGAACGAAATGAGAAGAACAGAAAGATGTATAATGACAGTGGGGATGACAGTGGAGATGAAGCTGAAAGTTCAAAGAAAGGAAGGAAAGGAAAGAAACCTGTTGGGAAAAATAAGAAGTCAGTCCCAAGATCATCCAAATCTAGAAAGTAGTACTTGTATCTAATTTTCCTGTAATTGTTTGATATAGTTGTATTCTGGAATTTTTTAGACAGACTCTACTGCTGGTTCTTTCTGCTCTGGCTTGCAAAATTGCTGTGCCATTAGCTCTGCTTTTGAGCTTACCAATTGTGGTTGCAAAGTCTGATACACAGCCATTTCCAGACATTACATTTAAAGTCTTTGGCGACTTTGTGACTCAAAACTTTAGTTCACGAGTGTCTCTGGCAACTGTGCTTCTGGTTCTGTTCAGCTTGACAGATAATTCTGATCTTCTAAATTTGCATGCCCGTCAAAAAAATCCACATGTTCAAGGAGAAAGAAAGGAAATGTCCTCTGGTTGGATAAAACCTTGGCTAGAGCTCTGGAAGATCGTCTGGGAAGTGATGCTAAAACTCTGATGAAACACCGAGAGATTCCACAAGACCAAGATGATAATGCACTGATTATACCAATGGCCATCAAGCTTGATAGAATGGCCAGTATTCTAAAGCTGGAACCTGTTTTCTCTAAATCTGGCAAAATTAAACGTAGACTAGCAACAATTTCTCAACAAGAAATTGCTGCAGTTCATGTGATTTGCCCAGCTTCATTTGAATGTGAAGATACAAATTGTCAACCATTGGCTTTGCGCCAAAATACCCGTATTCGAGATATTCCCAAAGTGACATTAATAAAAGGCACCACAATTCACAAGTAAGTCTATGTGTTAACTGGGAAATGTAACCAATGTGATACAAACTATCATGCAGACCATGAAGGTCATAATCAGACATCGGGTAGAAGAAACAGATTCTATTTGAATTCTGCAAAGTATATAAAGATTGGCCGGTCTATATGGGTTGATCAATCATTTTCAACTGCTGTTGTCAATGGCATGTATAGTTTTCATGCTTCAGCAGCTGCATATACTGAGTACTGGAATATTAGGCCCCGTTCAGCATCGGAAATATCGTATTTTGATGCAAATACATTTCTAATTTGAGTTACCCATATGTTTGAGCCGGCAACCGGGACGTGTGACTAATTTGTGACTATTGCCGAAAAATCAGACGATACGCGTACAGCTGCAGTATCCCTTTGCTGCAACTCAGATGCCACCCCGCGAGACCGCTACTTGGACACTGAATGACGAGACCAAGCTCATAGATATCTTGTATGACCACCGCTCAGCTGGGACTGATGGCATGAACTTCAAGGAAGCAACTTTTTCGGCTGCTGTCATTGAAGTCAATTCTATCAGGACCAAGGGTGCTGTTAAAACTGTGAAATCTTGTCAGAACAAATGGAGTGCTGTACGTTTTTGATATATCCCCATCTTTTGCTCTGTGTTTGATAGATTTCTAGCTCCGGAAAACATTTCGAGTTGTCCAGCACATCAGATCGCATTCAGGTTGGCCTTGGAGTGACGAGTATGGTGTCCATATTGACGCAAATCCCCAACTTCGAGAGGAATGGGATGATTATGTCAAAATCCGTAAAGATGCGAAGCCATTTGCCAATCGTGGCTGGTCTCATTACGGAAAAATGGCACTGATGATGCCTTCTGTCGTTGCAGGTACACACGTCTTTCGCCCAACAAACTCAACAGTGGGTATATCAGCTACTTCCACCCTGGACACTGAGCCTGAGGGAGAGGAGAGTCAGGGTGATGTGGGAGGCACAGCAGTTGCTCCGGAACTTCCTGAGGTTGAGGATGGAAGTGAGAATCAGGGTGATGATGAGGATAGAGGTGATCTTCCACATTCACAGGTGAAGTAGACGTTTTTATGCTAGATCTTTTTTCTCACATAATCTTATAGCCCATTCTTCCTCAAACTCCTGCTCCAAGCCGAAAGCGTGGTCCAGACACTCCAGATATCAAGGCAAACTCGAAAAAGGCGCGCATGACAGGAACAGATGCCCTTACGAGCCTTTGTAATTCTCTCAACCGCTTTGGTGATAATGTTCAGGATGCTTTGGCAGGAGATACCTCTTTGCGAAGCCCTGTACGGATTACCACAGCAGTTCGGCATGCTAATCAAGAAACCGAGCTTACAAAGATGGAACGCATTTCTTTTGTTAATGCCCTCACTCGTAATGTCCATCTTGCTGATGTGTATCTCCAGTACATCAAGGACAGCTCTGAAGATCGTCTTGATTGGATTCATACTTGCATTTGATTTATCACTTCTTTTCACCACATTCATTACATTTAACCACCACCCTTATTAATATCCTATTGTTTCCACATTCCTTTCCAACTCCGTAGTCGGTAGTTAATCACTGAATATACTGTTGATATTGGTTCCACATTTCCTGTGCGATTTGATCACGGTTATCTGCAGCACGTGAACGTTCCTCCCGTGAAATAGCATCATCAGCAAGAGTTCCAACTGAATCACAATGCTGGCCTGGATTGAGATCAATGTCTTCATCCGAGAAGTTATCAAGATCAGTTGAATCATGACTGAGGATAAAATTGTGAAGAGCTCCAAGGGCACAAGGGATCCGAGCCTGAATAGCCATAGAATATTGTGGTGGTCGGGTCAAAATGATCCATCGCTTCTTGACAATGCCAAAGATTCGTTCAATAACATTGCGGGTTTGAGCATGACGTAAATTGAACAACTCTTCTTTGTTTTGTGGCCTTGAATTTTTTTCAGCACTCAACATTACAATTTAAATAAGAGTATATCAAACCGTTGTGAACCTGCCCGGGCCCACTCTGCAAGATGATAGCGCACTCCCCGGTATGGTGTAAGAAGGGCATCACCGAGTGCAAATCCAGCATCAGCGATATAATATTTGCCATGTGGAATCCGTAGATCTGTGTACCGGGCATTGGAAAACATTGTAGCATCAGCAACTGAGCCTTCCCATCCTGCCATAATATAGAGAAAGCATAGATCCCATGAACATGCAGCTAGACAATTCTGTGTCAAACCACCTTTTCGATCACGAGCTGCATGTCTCTCCTCTGCAGAACATGAGGATTGAAAGTGTGTGCCATCAATAGCCCCGATAGCTCCACTGAAAAAAGGATATAGCTTCGGATTGCTTCGGATGAAATTGTGAACAACACTGTCTGCATCAGGAAGCTTGACATTTGCATTGTAGAATGCAGGAGAGGAAAGAGCATCAAGAACTCTCCGAAAATACCTATAAATCAAATTAGAACAGCTTTTAATAACAAAAAGTAATTTAGACTTTGAAATTGTTTCATTGGATCTCTGAAACCGTTCACCAATGTGGCGAACAGAAAGGCCTGTGACACAAGCATATAGGAAAATAGCAGCCTGCTCTTCTAACAATATCCCTTTTGAATCATTCATCCCATACATTCTCAGATTTGCAACGAGGGCTAGGAATACATGGACACGCATTCCCAACTCTGAGTAGATCCTATCTGGGTGACCATGAATGAGTTCATTGACCCATTGTTGCCCAGTCAATGCAGATGTATGGTAATCCTGCTTCCAGTACCATGAACTTGTGTACAAAGCAGCTGCAAGAGCAACAACATTCACAAAATAGGATGTGACTGCTGCAATCTGTGCACGGAGGGCACTAGAGTCGTGATTTGGCATTGAGAATTGGAAGTCACACAGGTCATCACGCCGCGCCCCACAGCCACACAGACTGGCCATCAAAATACAATATTTCCGATGCCGAACGGGGCCTTACATTTGGTCAAATTGATTTGGGTCATTCTGCAAAACTTGATCGTCGACATATATGGCAGGCCTTTGTCCAAGAGTCGATCCGAACTATTGCTGCTGATCAAAATGGATATTTGGAATTGAAGGAAAATCTTCCAATTGATGAAGTCACTAGAAAAGCATTCTCAGCTCTAGGCCAAAATGGAATCATCTATGCTGCGAAGAATCATACTTGTTCTGAATGTACACAACCCTACAGGCCTCCAGAAAACACTAATCCTGAGAATATGGACATTGATCATGCTGATGTAACCATGCATGTTCTTGATGGAATAGTCATGGGACCAACACATTGTGCATACAAAACCTGTGAAGCTGATCTTTCAAATGCACGTGGTGGTGTGTTCTGTGCCGTGCACAAAAGAGAATATGGGAGCAAATGCCGCATAGTTGACTGTCAAAATAATAAAGTCCCTCCAACCCAAGCTTGTCAGCTGCATAAAAAGGAATGGGACCAACATATACAAAATCGAAGTCCTGGTGCACTAGCAGGTGTTCGCAGAATGTTAAGACAACCTACTGAAAATTTGGAATGGCTGCCAAATAGACAACGAGACCCATTGCCTCATGATGGACCAGTACCACCTGATAGAGAAAACAAAAGTTACTTCAGGCCTAATCGTTTCTACTGTGTTGAGACTATTTGTGCACCTTGTGGTACTGTCATAGCTTGGACAAAGTTTGACAGATCTGAATCTCCAACAAACATACTGAGATTTCTAAATCAAATTTATCCAACTCAGGATTCACGGCCAGCCTATATTTGCATTGACAAAGCATGCACCGTGCTTAGGCACATTGTTGCTAATCATGCTTATGAAGATTGGTTCCAAACAACTCACTTTGTGGTGGATTCATATCATTATATAAACCATAAAGCAACTGACATCCTCTGCTGTACATGGTGTAATCCTGCTCCAACTGATGGTTCTGCACCAAATCATGTTATTCCAACTACTGACAAACATGGATTACCATGTTTGAAACGTGCATTCAATACCCAGGCCTGTGAACAGTTGAATTCATGGCTAGGAGGATATGAATCCATTTTAAAGCGCATGACCCCTGGAAACTTTAATTGGTTTTGAAAAAGAAAGAGTTATATGAGAACCAAGATGATAATAGCCAAGATTCAGACTCTGATGAAGAGAACAACCTAAGTACTCCTGATTAACTTGACTTGTAATAACTTTATTACTTAGGTTCAAATGTAAAAAGATGCAATATTGTATTATAGCTGATACTTTTTCTTGTAAAGATTCATTTAAAACAAATTGTACTCTGAGTCATTTAAATCTATCAGAATCTGACTGATTCTACAGTTCCAGTTGGAATCCAATCGGAACCAGTCGGAATCTGATCGGAACCGGTTGGTTCCACTTGGAATCTGAGCGGTTCTAAGTTGAACCCTAATTTCCAACAGGTTTCCAAGCAGAACCATTGGAATCTGATCGGAACCAGTTGGAATCTGATCGGAATCCAACTGGTTCCAACTGGTTCCGATCGGATCCGGTGGGGCACAGTAAAGTACTGCCTCATTCTAGGGTGTGTTTTGTTTGTTATATTTCACATCTAGAGGCATCGTAGGCGTATCAGTGCCAATTTTGGCCTGCATCAGAGCCAAAACTAATACCCACTGGAATCCTCCAGAATGACAGGATTCCGGTAGGAATCAGTGGAGGACAGTAAAAACCTTGGTGTTGGAAATCCTGATTGCTTGCTATCATGATTTTGCCTGTACATTTTTGTGAGACAAGTGAATGTCTTAATTATAGTGTCATAGTCTTTACTACTACCTCTCGCCAGCTTCTCCAGCAAACTCGTCTACTATTTTTATGGCCCTCTCTCGGTACTGGGCTTGATGATGGGGCTTTGTCAATCTGTACTCTGTACAGACAAGGTTTATCCTCTCTTCCCAATTGTCTTGTACATCCGACTCTTTTTTACTACTCTCTTCTCCTTCTGTTATCTCCCAGTTGTTGGCTATGTCGGTGAAGTGCGGGCTGCGTACCTAACTCTAAAAACAACACACAAAAAGGAAAGAACCTCTTCTTATGTATGCCCTGAGTAGTAGCATAAAGGTTGCTTGTGTTTCAACAATGTTTTATTATCAGACTCTATGTTAGAAGAGTGTCGTTGGGGAGTATATCGTGCAAGTCTAGGCTATATGCACAGATCTCTTCGAAACACAATGTGAAACAAGCGCGGGAAAGCTTCCGCGCAAGGATAGGCCACTCCTGAAGCAGGCTAGGATGCCAACAGCACTGTGCGCAAGGTTTTCCTGAGACAAAACGGACAGTCTCTTGGCACATGGACCTGCCAAAACCTTATGCGCGGCTGAAATAAACCTCTTTTCCTTAAACCAGGACCAATCCGAGCCAGATGGTTGCTTGTTTCTTTTGTTCTAGAAGTGCCTCGGAATGTTTCCGCAGCACTTCCAACAGTTTTGTACGGTTGTGTCCTTCTGAACGAACACTTCTTACAAGACCTTTCCACAAAACCACTTCCTTCTCAACTTTTATAAAATAGATACCTCGGACCACCAAAATCCAAAGACACAAGATGTTAGGAGCCACCGAAACCCCTCAGAAATAGTTCCAACGACTTGAAACCCATTAAATGTCACGGAGACACACACAAAAGACCCCTCGAAGGTCATGGATACGACTTAGCCACGATAGGCCTGAAAAGACCCCTCGAAGGTCACCAAAACGAATAGCCCAAAGGCTCAAAAAACCCCTCGGAGGTCCAAATAAAGCCACGGAGGCTGCGCGCAAATGTTGTCCAGTTTAAAATGTGTTTTATTTGTCCTTATGAAACCATTTTCTCTGGGAAATCATGTATTCTCTGATCTGCACTACTGCACGATCAAACACTCTTTCTTTGTCCAAAGCGAAGCCACCCAAAACCTTCTGCGCAGCCTTTGCAGGCCTTGGGAGAGGTAAGGGGACAAG
>QDKV01004592.1_pt1 | contig 10700 bp, 12 predicted proteins | sample 1861101 | NCBI WGS metagenome assembly QDKV01 (sample SAMN04275158, study PRJNA302643) | Fungus metagenome, whole genome shotgun sequencing project. | isolation source: fruitbody | host: Mallocybe terrigena | place: Sweden | collected 2013 | reverse complement strand
ATATAAATCAACGGCTTGATTGAATCCACCTTACGTGGTGTCAAAAGGTCGAGTTTAAGATCATAACGCTTCGTGTAACCCTCCCCTTCTTGGTTATCCATCTTTTTCTCATCTGATTCCGATAGAATGAAAACAAATCCATACACCACATCACCAGGCGAAGGAATGATATTGACATATCCGCGTGTATTTACGATCCATTTCCTTAAAAAACACACCGCAGGTAAGCAACACAACGCACATAAACGATTCAGCACTGCATCGATCTTACCAGTTTGCCAGTTTACCAACCCCTATGAATTTGCTGTCCGGGTAGCGTTCATGCATCTGCTGAAACCACATGTTGCTTCCATATGAAAAGTATAACCCAGGAAGAGGCGAGGATGCTGAAGTCATAAGGCTCGATTCTCAAGAGCTCTGTGACGATAAAAGTAAAAGGTGTGTTGAGGGAGAGTTTGAGTACAATACAAGACTTACTCTGGTTGAAAAGGTTAGTGAAGGTACTTGGAGGGAGTAAAAGCACTATCATTAGATCTACCTTAAGACAGCCATATATACTTTGTCAGATGCAAATTATGACGAATCCTTACAGTCACTGTACCAGTCTACTGTATACGAAGCCAGCCACATACGCAATCACATACGCAATCCTCTGGACTTATCATACCCTGGGTAACATGTCAGAAATGACCTCAGATCAAGATATTCATGATGCAGAGATGACGCAGCGATGAAATCCGGCACGAGTCTATATAAAGGGACCCATCAGCAACGACTGTGTCAACTTCGAGAATCCCGAACCATCTTGTGCGTTTCTCTATCCGTACTGTATATTTAAGTCACTCATGCCCTTTCACTAGCAACATAGTGACAAGCCAAGATGAAGCAAGGTTAGGGTCTGCTATCGTTATTAAGCTAGAAGACATATGTTTACCCGCTGCTGCCATAGCGAATCTCGCCATCACAATGAATAAGGGCCAACACCATTTTACCCTTTCTCAAGTCTGTACAGACGGCAAAGGCGAGGGTTCTCTTGGAAGAGACAACTTGACCGTCAAGTTCGAAGGACGGGTGGTCCCATCATTTTTGCCATACAGTCAGAATCAAACCTATCTGCTTAGGATCGGGGAGAGCGAGGGCGTAATAAGCGCTAGTATCCTTCTGAGGAAAGATGGTCAGGCTGTTTTTGTTGGGACCTATAAAGGACAAACAAATCTAAGAGGAACACTTGGAGGTAATTGGAGTCAGACCCAGTGATGTGAGTAGTAAAGAGGTGAAGTTACACGAAGGGGAGTGATCAATGCAAGGAATTTTTGTAAATGAATGTGTCCGACTTATGTTATCAACTTTTTGGATTTGAGTGGTGTTACTAAGTGGCAAGTTGACGATTTGACCTGTACATGATAGGGCTAGATAGTGACATTTGTGCGAGTCTTGCCAGCCAAGAATTAGATTTAAAGCTCATAAGAAAGACATATCCATTGCTACAGGTACTTGAAGGTGAAAACAATCACCCAGCAGTCTGCTCAAATGACTTGGCAGACCATCTTGGTTTTGTACCCTCCACGTCATTGATATACTCCTGGAATGTATACGGCGCATCTCGATACATATCCTCGCAGCCAACAAACTGCTGATATTGATGTTGGTTTGTTGGTGTGATACCCCTGTAAACATCCCGCCCGATCCCATAAACATCAATGAAATACACCGCTCTCTCAGGATGATGGACTGTTTCCGCTTGGGGGGTGGCAACCTCACTCCGCTTGGAGCCAAATTGATGCCACAGAAGAATCGTCGGCAGCTCCGTGTTGAGTTTCGGATAGATTTTGTAAGGGTCACTGTGAGGGGGTGTAGCATCTGCCGCCCTATTCTTCCAGTTGGCCATGATGTGTGACATCTTCGCCTCTTCCACTTTCCAATCCGAAGGGCTCTTTTTGAGATCCACGAACAGCACGGCAATAAGTATGTCTACCAGAGTCTGGCTCTCGGCGCCTACCAATCCCATGCCACGTAGAAATGCCTTTCGCACATTGGCTGCGGTAAGGAGACTGAGTTGGGATAGACGAACGTAATGAGTCAAACGAATGACAGCATTTTCGAAAGCTTCTTCGAGGGCCTGACCTTCGGGGTTACGGTAGGGCCTGATGCTGATGATTTTGTTATAAACATCATCCGTGAACAACGCCTTCAAAAAGTCCAAAACTGGTACCCAAGAGTGGTAAATTAAAGAGCCAGGGCGAAGGCGTAAAGCGGCATCATAGGCATCGATGGTCAGCAACCGCCCGACTATTTCCCCGCTCTCACCCGCATCGATAAGCTCCTCGTTTGCAAAGTTCAGCAAACAACTGATACTGCTAAATTCAGGCGTCGCCATCATGCGTGCGGCGGCCTCGATGATAAACGGCTCACTTGGGGATCCGCTGACAACGAACGTGCGGTGATTTGGAACGACGTGTGCCACTTGGAGGTGCCGAGCAATGAGATTGGATGCCATAGTGGTTGTCGAACTCTGCAAAGGTCGGAAATGGAGGAGGATCCGACGCGAGAGCAGCGCAAAAGCGGTCTGGTTGTTTGTTAGTGTTGGGAGAGAAAAAGGTCGCTTTGCATGTGCGAGCTTCTCCTCAGCAAGGGACAGTGCAAGGTCGACCGGTAGGCCCGCCTGTATCAAAGCACCAAATCTGTAGAAGACGGTTAATCAAAGCACTCTAACAAAGGGGAGAAAGCTCACAGGGGGCGTCCGAAAGTGCTGATGAACTTCAATGTGGAAATTTCTGCGACCGTCCAATCCTTCTTGCGCTCAACAAAAACGTCGAATGGAACGCATGTCAAGGCTCCAGCAAGCCGAACAGAATGTGAACGTTCAGATGCAATCTGGCGCACAGATGGAGTCACACTGTTCAGCTGAGTGTTCGTTGATAAGAAAATAGTGGCGAAATGAATTTCAGTAACCCAATCGGGGGAAATTTGCTTTAGATCAGCCAGGACGCTGGTGAAAATATCCAAGAGAGTTCCCTGTACAGGACTTCCCCGGCCGCGGGTCGTCATCGCATGTGCCTCATCTAATGCGAGTATAAATGGCGGCGGACGATCGGAATGATTAACTTTTCGCAACTTTTCGAAAAATTTCTTCGCTTCGCTGGAAAGTGTATCGGTCGTGATTGTACTGCCTGTATATCAGAGCAAGGGTTCAGGTTTCCTCTTGCTTACATAACGGCCGACATACAAATTACGATTTCATGCTGGCGCTTCGAGTTATGGTACGAGCCTCGGAATAATAGATCGTACTCCTATTGGAGGATAGAGGACATTTTTGACCAAGATGTCGCAGGCATAAGAAAACCTACTTTAGAAAACCGGATCACATCGTCAAGAATTGCTGACCGGTTTTTCCCAAAGTTCCTTCACAAATTGAGACGGTGTAGAAACACCCACTTCGAAGATATTGCCAAGAACTTTAAAGACACCACAGAGAAAGGCTGCGTAGCGCAATCGGTAATATTCATCGAGATTTGTGGCAGATTCCATCCCTTGCAAAAATTGCCGCACAGCACGATCAGGTTGAGGGAACGCTGCAAGGGGTCAGCTTCACCACCACACTGGCTTCCAATGGCACTTACAAAAGCTTCCCATCGGATCATCTTCTCTGAGATTCAACACCAGGACAAAACATTCCTGTCCGAGTTCTACCACGAGCCGAGATTTCCCAGTTCCGGATGATTGAACAAAAGGAATAGCGTTAGCATAAAGATTTCGATCATTGATAACCTGGTCAATAGCCTTCCTAAGAGCGACAGTGCTACCTCGATAGGTGCTCGTGAAAGCACTGATGACGGCTGGGTGAGCAACATGGGTTAGTAATCTCTACTGGGGAAGAACCACAAACCATCTCCTGTTCATAGAGATTATAAGAAACAAGTCATTTGTATATGAATAGCATAACTCACGACCGCCCTCAATTACTGCAGGAGGAGTTTGTTCTTTACCTCGATTGAGCCAGGAACGGGTAACTCGGCACTATGCAATGGACTCACTTGAAGAAAGCCGCTCCAGGACAGTGTGCGCGACATCATCAAAGTTGCCTGACGCCAGAAGAGGTCGAAGATCAACCATGTTCAAGTTTTTGACATCTTGGAGGGGAACATCGATAGAGCGGTTCGGGACTGCGTCGGCCAGGTGTTGCAGTACATAGGCGAGTGTGACGTCATCCGTCTGCGCGAGTTCTCGAATGGAAAAGAGATATGGGGTAACGTAGTGGATGTTGGGATCGTCGACGTCCATGGCATTATCCATGATGAGTTCGGGCTGTTTTTGAGATCACAAGTGCTGGTTAGAAAATTGGATGATCTCATTACAGTAATACACCGGTCAGTGGGACACCACCAGTCAGTGGGACAGTTGGCCTTTTCCCCTTCCTCAGGTTACATACCACCTCGGAGATGATGCAAATATGTTCATTGAATAAATATCTATCTATGAGTACATCCTTGTCCCAAAATTATATATATTCATGGGTGGATGCCCAGAATATTGGTCAAAAACACACAAAACATGGTATTTCAGAATCATGGCAATATTTTTATCCTAATTTTTTTCAGATCCATATTCTATTAGCACATTAGAAAGACCTTCAATGTTCTGATTATGATCTCAGGTGGTAGATCAAAGCACTTGACCTACTTGACCTGGGAGCGTCACATCACGCATTCTAAAAAGACAATCGATGGTGATTGATACGATCAGTGCTTTCCAGATTTGGTGTTATCTCGTGTGATGTGACGTGTCCCACTGACTGGTTTCTCACTGATAGACGGATTTTATACTGATTCCAGATCCTAAGCTAAACATCACATATACTACACAAATATTACTTTGTAATAGTTTACATTCAAGCCATATACTAATGTTTATCAAGTCTGATTTGTTGGTTTGACACTTGTGTTGCATTCCGAGGCCGATTTAATTTCACTGTCCCACTGACCGGTGTATTACTGTAGAAATTTCAAATTTTGACTACTCTGCAGTTTCTCGCATCGAACGCGTCACGCGACTATCGATTCGGAATACAAAAAGTCATGGGTCAGGTGTCAATTTTCCCAAGCAACGATGGATCCCCTCGGAAAGCAGAGAAGGTTAAGGCCTAAGGCCTTGATTTATGTAGTCCAGCGTTACAAGAACAATCCTCGGTCTAGAGTGTTTTTTAAGGCAAGCTCAATTATGGAGATCAGTTCTGCCAGTGCAACTGAACACTTTGCTCAAAGGTAGAGGAAGTTACAAAGCGCCGAGAGACTGTGAGTGACATCATTCTTACTCCGCGAAACAGAGAATCAAAAAATTATACCTCAGGGCACACCGTTGACAGATGGAAACAAAGTGAAAAACATCATCGTCCTTCGCAAAATGACGGGGTCAAACGAAAGAGCGTTCCTAAACCAAACGGCACCCCTCAATAAAATTAAGATGCTCGTCGAAGAAGACGAACGTCAAAAAAAAAGCAAGTCGCATTACACCACGGGCTCAATGAATCCCTCACATATTAATAGACACCGGCCAAAGCGCATGGGTCCTGTCCAGTGCAGAGATCAACAAACTTTACTGCAAAGCGACCTCTAGATCTCATCGTTGTGCAGTAAGTCGCATAATGAACTATGAAACTTACCTTGTAACTTTCGGCTTGAAGACGCCTCCGTTAGGAGCTTCCACTTCCACACTCGACATTCTCACGGAAACAAAGCGTCCCCCTTAGTTTACGTAGGCCAGTTTTTCGAACCTCCCTTCTCCCCGGCTTCTCCGTAGAAACCTACCAACTCGTTAATGATAAACTTGTGCAACACAACATTCGTGACATCAATAACGAGCTGGTTCCTGCTTGGAAGATCGAAGAAGGACTGCGTCCGGGAACTGTCGTACCCATTTCAACGGTTCTGCATGTCTACAACATCAAAACGAAAAGGTTTTCGTCGTGTATGCTGATCGTCAGACTGATTACCCGGGAAAAAAAACTGAACCCGGTTGTGGGCATTGCCGCTTGCCGGCCTTCCTTTTATGTTTTGGTGTCAGGTTCCCATCCCGCTCCACTTGTTCTCAATTTTCCGTCGCCACATAGGTGAAAGCACTGTCAAAACAACTGCGCCATTTAGTTCCCCAAGCTGCCCAGGCCCAAGTAAATCGCGTTCAGATCCTTTTGCAATGCTATTAGTTCTCCGTGTTTTCAAGAAAATAAAGAGGGATTACCTCACATCTCGTTGTGATGGATTTGGCCCCCATATGGATCTGCTACTCTCTTGCTCGCTGGTGTTTCGCCTAGGTTGTTAACTGGCGGATGGACTTTACTGGCGACTCGGATATGGCTGTATATTTTTAGAATCACCAGAACATTTCTGTTCAATTTTATAATGCTGCGGCTTCGTGGGCATGTACTCCACCAATCGTGCATCAGAGGTTTCATTGTCGGCAGGTTTATCACGGCGCTGGGGAAAAGAGGCTAACACGAGAGCGTGAAGAATTTTAGGAGATCGAAATCAAATAAAAGACGATATAATGGGCTATGAAAGGCCATGAAAGAATTCCTATAATCAGTTAAAAAATGATCTCTCGTGCAAGCGAAGGCAATTGCAGCCGGCCCTCGGGTGAAGGGATCTGGCACTATCAAACTTTCGAGAAGTTACCACACGAACCGGAGGATAAGCTCAAACACTTCTTTGAGACGAGGATGTCACCACTCGATTATCTTACAAGCCTGCTGACTGGGAAGGGCACTCAGAAGGCTTTCAGGACCAATAAAAAAGCTTTGCCAGATCTCAGAATAACAAGAACCACTGTCTAGATGGACTACACGTTGATGGCCCATTGAACTTAGATGATGCCATACCATATGGATGGCCACGAACGTGGTTGATTGCGGTCTGGTTGACACGGAGGAACTTTCATGACGAGAGTACTATTCCATGAACTCTCCATGTGAATAATGACTCCGATGAGACAGTGCATCTTCAAAAAGGTAAGCAACCTCTGCCGAAATCAAATTTATCCCGTCAAGTTTCATCGATCCCTTGTGGTTAAATTTTTAAGCCTACGATCTATCGTCGGGCCCATCAATTACAACCCAAAATATGCCTGAGCTGCGGCTCATAAAATATTACTAGAAACATTTAGACGTGACTTATAATATGACTTACAATTATGTTTTTTGTCAGGAAACGACGTATCACCAATCCACCTAAGAATTGACAGAGAATTTAGTTATATCTGTGCTAGTTCTGTTTTTGTGCGACATTGACATAGATTTGACTGCTTGTGGACTCAGAAGACGGAAAGACAGGGATTCCTGATCTTGGATTATTTTTTTTTCCCCTTGGAACAATTTATTTACACCATTGGCGAGTCCAACTACCACCCATGGGCCAACTTTTGAATAATGGATTTACAATGTTACATTTAGGACAAGTGATCACCAAAGAAAGACCCCATACCGAACCACTGCTCGCTATCGCCAACGTGACTAACCTCTGAGGTTGGGTGCGGAGTTCTTCCCTGACACCGAACCGTAGACCTCAACGGTCAGGGATCAGGGTTTATGTACCGATTGTGTCGCATCGAGTTCTGGAATAGAGAGAACTGCGGCGTTGTAATGCAACTCACTTCCCTTCTTATATTTCTGAGCTATAGCGTGTTGTCCACGATTCGTTTCATAGCCATGTAAGTGATTCGCAAGTTCTGCACCCTTCAGATAACTTATCCCGTTTGTGGCAATCTCTCCGTTCGATCGAGCCTTTGCAGTAGACGCCTTAGCATGATGGTGGAGCGCCTGAAGCTCTGTTACTGAAACCTGCCCGCTGGCAGACTCCAACCCCTTAGCCTTGCTAGAAAGGTGATGCGCCGCGTCATAATGTTCATTCGCCGCTTTGCGATATTTTGCCGCGGTGAGATGAAGGTCATGCTTTGGAGCAGAGTCACAGTGCTCGGTAAATTTATTTGCCCCATGGTGGAGGATGCTGGAAGTTCTTAAGTTTTCTTTTTCTGCATGCTTCAGAGCAGTGATTGTTTGATGGGTAAGGTGGTCATGGCCTAGAGGATAAGTAGGTTTTAGACTCGGAGGAGCCGGTGGAGCTGGTGAACGTGACGATTCAGGTTTATGATGGACTAGAGAATAAGTTAGGAAAGGTTTTAGATGTGTAAATGAAGACCCGACGTTGAAGTTTTTGAAGCTCGATTGCACCATCATGAGGGTCTAGAAAAGAGGAATGGCATAAGTAGAAAGGTTTTGAATGTCGTAAATAGAGTCTCACTCGAACGAGGTGAAAATAAACGTTTTAAATTTCGTAAATTCTGATACTGATCAGGCGGAGTAGGTGGAAGAGGCGGAGGAGCAACAACATTGCCGAGAAGTGCAAGAAAAGAGACAGCGAGTGAAAACCGAAAGATCATGATGAGTAAAATGAATCCTATTAGAAACTTTCAAAATGGAACTGGGGTTTCGTCGTTTAATAGGCAAACACACCTGTTGTACCACCTGGGTTCTACAGTGGAAATAACGCAGTAATTTGGAGGAGACCAGCTGAAGACTCCAGTCGTTGACTTGGGCATTTTATGGATCCAAGTAACGCATGATTATTTACAACAACCACATGGCACATCGGGCTCGGGCGTACTCGGATGTGATGCCCACGTTCGTTCGCTTGACCAGTCGAAATGATATCGATAGTGACAATGCGGGTATCTGCCTGGCGCCGAGTCCCGAAATTTGATTTTTTGTGTTCCTCTTGTTGTAAAAGTTCATCGGTATACTTCAAACTTCGTCTGTAGTGTATGCGATAAAGCTGTGTATGTAACAATTAGCACAGTAAAATTGCAAGTATTCTATGAGAACTTGAGAGGTGGCAGATAACTTTTCTGCCTGTGCTTTCGGTTACAATCACAAGTTTCCAAGCAACGTTATCTCTGAACGACAAATAAGGACACATTGGAACACGTCAACGGAAATAGTCATATGGAGGACAATGAAACAGTTCTTGTAAAGAAAAGAGGACGTCCTAAAGGGCGTAAGGATGAGACAGCTCGACAATATGGTGGGAACAACGTAGTAAGATGATACACGGTGGCGGAATCAACCCTGCCTAATACTATCATGATCAAGGAGATTCAAAATTTTCAGTATCCCATATCTAGTGAAGTAAATAAGCAACCCCTTGGCTTAATTTTTTGCAGGCACATAGTAATAGGTCTAGGCAACTCAAACATAATTTTTTGAGGGGAGAGGTGAAGTAATTCGAGCAGCGGAGCAGTTCCGCGTCTGAAAGTCCTAAAGTCATAGAGATTCAAAATATGCAATAAAGTATGTACAGATAGAATATAATGACTATATACATAAAAGAGGTCATATAGTATAACAGGTTGAGCCTGAGAAGCTGAACAGCCTCCTGGAAACATTTTTCGACCTCGGGGTCATTGGCCGTAATAACTCTCCTGGGGCACATATATCTGCGCAGATACTAGGTTGCGTGGATCAACAAAATGCGCAGTTACCTGAGGGCGCGTCGCGTTTCAAGCGGAGTTCAAAACACATCAATTGTGATCCTTCAAATTGTCACATTTTTAAATGTTTTGTATCTAGAAGACTAGAACCTCGAAAACCACCTTCCTAAGCTAGAAATTTCGCAGGAAGGATGATTAATGCCCAAAATTTGCTTTCACAACTTTATAGGGGATTTGGTTACCATTTGAAGACAAAATTCCAGGTTTAACATCTTATTTCATAGCGTCATTATTAAAGATCAATTTTTTGAGACACCTTCCCTGCAACATTTGTTCAATATTTTTGGATATTCGGTACTGGTAGTAGTGCAGTCTTTTGAATATAAAAAAATTTGGGGCAAAGAGATCCTTTTTGTGGCCAGAAAGCACATTTTGAATCTCCCAATCAGTTTGAATCCTGTTACACGTGATAGTAAGGTATATTTTAATTTTTCCATCAGGAACCCCAAATTTGGACAGTCCCGCTCTTCGCCACATTTGCTTAAACTTTGTGATGATTTCTGGATCTTACAGGCACTTGCCTTTGCTTATTTTACATAATTATCATAGCTGTATCTTTTGCCTAGTTGTTCCCCAACTTCATTTCCCCCTGCTCCAAATATAAGAAATTTCGTGTAGACTATCCTCCCGCAACCCCCACAGACACCAAATTCTAGCCGTATTACTCTTTTTAGTTGTAGTATCTTGTCTTAGGCTAGTCTTAATTCTCTGTAACATTGTAACAAAACTATGTATAAGCAGCAAGCTTGCACTTGACTGTGCATAAGAGAGGCCCGGCAGCATCCGTGGTCCCAGTTTACACTGTTGTTGCCGTCGTCAAGTTCACATCATCACTGATTAAACCGGTATACCCATCTTATAACAACAGCAAGGAATCTTGGATGAAGACTGTTTAGTTGTGAGAAGCATTTTCCGACAAAAATCCAGGTTAGAAAATAGACTATTGCCTAGACTGCTGTTGGGAAACACTTTGGATTGGTAGGTCCAATATTCCAGCAGCGTGGTGCAATTCCTACCAATCCGTTTCGCGGGGTGTACAGTACGAGACCATGTCCGACTTGCAGTGTGTTGAGACTTAGAGAGGGAACTAATGGCCTCCCAAGGTAGACAAAAAACAACGAGAAACGACAAAAGGACGATAATCGTTGTTTACCAGCGTCGTGACC
>QDKV01004593.1_pt1 | contig 10757 bp, 18 predicted proteins | sample 1861101 | NCBI WGS metagenome assembly QDKV01 (sample SAMN04275158, study PRJNA302643) | Fungus metagenome, whole genome shotgun sequencing project. | isolation source: fruitbody | host: Mallocybe terrigena | place: Sweden | collected 2013 | reverse complement strand
GCTGAAACCGTCTCGATGTGACGAGGGCTAGTTTCTAGACTACCGTGAAGGGAGCAACTATTACCCGATGGAAACAATAGTCATCAATACAATTTATGATCTCGCCAAATGGGATCAAGAGAATCTTCTACAAGGAAGTCATACCAATTAAAAACTATCGGAGCAGTAGCAAGATGCCAAAGTGAATGAGCGTCAATAACACCTCCCCAAGGCGGAAAGTCAAAGGGCTAGAGAGCAGTGGCAGTTGTCGTCACCAAGACGAAAACACATTTGCCGAAGAATTATGGTCATCGACGGTGGTAGTGAATACAAGATACAAACGAGGTTGTTTACCAGGGCGAGGGCGAGGTTGCTAGAGGTATAATCGAACCTCATTTCTTTGCAGTAATCTGGTGCGTACAATTGTCAATCTCAGCTTGAAAGGAATTGTGTACGTTGAATGAGCCCCGAGTTCTACAGAGCTGGATAAAATCATCAGCCAGGTCGCAAGGTGGATAAACATAGTCGTTTCAACATTCGATTCATTTGCATTCGGTTGCTGACACTTGCGTTTTACGGCTGGACAAGAGCGCTACTGAGCCATTAGGCATCCATTCCCCTCGCTTTTTTGTATCTAAAGACATTCCTAGGTACTATCGTGGAGCCACTGGTGCTCCCCATGTATGATGTCGCCAAGCACGCCACCTATGTCAACGTGGTTGAAAGAATTGTGGGACCATGATGACCCGAATTCCGTCATTATGCTTGGTGGGTAAACAAGAGCGATCTGAAGCACTTGCGCGCTGTGCCTACTGAGGAAGCTAAAGTATGTCGGGCATTCTTTTCTCTACTCCATTAACACAACTTCGGCTGAGAATAGTTTGTCTTTCATCGAGACATCGGCGCTGGACGCCTCTAATGTCGAAGCGGACGATTCTCAGTGGTATGTCATCTATGTCATCTGTTTCCTTCGCAATTTTTTTTTTGGCTAATGGTGATATAGATATCTATCGCATCGTCTCCAGCAAAACGCTCAAATCGTCCACATCCAATATAGAGCCTCCCAAGGCCAGCAACAGTATTGGACCAAGTATAGATTCGAACGCCAACCAGGGTAGCAAGTGTTGCTAAACAGTTACCGCTCACTTTGGAGTGGTGAACGGCTGACGTAGGGCTGATCTCAGTTACCATCCATGCATTCTTGTTTGAGATGTACTATCACTTTTCGGTCCATGGTCATTTGATGATTGTTCACGCATCATCTGTCGCGAGTTGGCATTTTATTGGCAAACGTCCCTTGCCTTTCTGACATCACATCAATAACAGTGACAGCAAACCGCGTAAAGTCTAGCACATCCTGCGAACTTACATGAATAAAAAGACTCCGCTCACACCGGATGGATAATACGGGCCTTCTTAGCATAGTATAGATTCCGTTCAGTTCAATTTCATCCGCGACTATCTCCATGATATCGCCAATGTCATCGCTCTTTCCCCGTATAATTTTTTTTTCCTGACGGACAACAGATGGGCCTGGTCGATCAATATTTAGAGAGGAGTGAGGATAAGAACGAGTTCTCATGTTGCCTGATTGTGTTCTGCCTAATGTTTAGCTCTGTATAGTAAGAATTGTACTATCGGTTGGGAGTTAACACCTGCCAAAGCGCTGCTGGTTGCTGGTGGTACATCGGTGGTGGTTCGTCCGGTAAACTACCCTGTTGGTAGACCAATTGGGGCTGTTGGACCTGCAATGTCTCTACCACCCTCCTCAACTGCTCCACTTCCTCTCTCAAGTTACTGTCACGATCTCCAATGATATTTTCCCCATCTCTGCTGCTGGTCACAGCTGGACTACTCTGGCCTGCAGAACTACTGTCTGTCGCATTCGGAATCGTCGAGAATTTCTCATTGTGAGAAATTTTGGAGGGTTTGTTCCCAGTTTGCAAGAAGTAATCACTACTTTGATCTTGCGTCATGACTTCATCCGTGAAGGGCGTAATATTGGACTGTCCCTGTTGCCCTGGGCGCGACTCTCCAAGAGGATCAATGTGAGCAGATTTCAGCCTTCTGCGTCGTCGCAGAAAGAATACGATCGCAGCAATGAGAATCAATCCTCCTAGAGTACCGAAAGTGGCCCCAACGATCAGAGGTACTTTAGTGGTTGATTGATTATTGCCAAGCGGCCCAAGCGGTAGGGTTATCGATGTGAGATCAGGTAAACTATGCATGGGTTGAACTGTCAGTGCTTGTTCCGGGTTGAGAAAAAGTGGAAAATCGGACGTACTTCAGAGCCAACAATGAGTAAACAGCCCCCATTGCAGGACTTGCAGATCCTCTGGGTTGTGTGCCGTCTGCAGGCGAATAAGTCGCTGGATTTGGAGTCACTCCCGACTGCCAAAAAGATCTTGAGTGTACCATGCTTATCAAACCATCTCTGCCCGCAGATGACGTGGCATTGAAGACACTGCTCGCAGAGAGCAACGTCCAATCTTAAAGTTTTCAAGTTAATTGTTTTTCCAGGAATGAAGGAGAGACAACATACGAGCTTTGGCCAGAGACTGAGTGCTGTCAAACGAAAGCCCGAATATCCCAGCTATCTACGAATGAGTGAATCGAAGAAAGATATATGAACAAGACGCACCGCTCTTGCTGCAACTGGCATACCATAGTGCTTGGGTTTCGTAAATCTAGATATCTAAGATCGGAAATACTCCTACATGAGACAATTCGTACTTCGATCTCACCTGTTCAGGAATGATAGTTGCGCCCAGCAACCTGGGTGCGAAGAGATTGTATACCATTGCCCATGTAGAATTCGATCCATAGCTTGCCATGATGTGGTCCGAAGACATGGCCTGGTTTAGCCACTCTTGTGCATAGGCATTAGCTATATCCTACAGTGCCAATTCAGTCGGGATGAATTCACACAAGAAAGCGAAATAATGTGACTCACCGAGTAGTAGGATGTTTTAGAAGAATCTGCCCCTCTTGCCTCAAGGATTTTGTTGATTCTTCCCATTGCATACAAGCCCATGATACCTTTGAGTGCGAGGTTTGCGTTTGAGCTGTACAGCGCATCCGATGACATGCTTCCAAAAGAAGTGTTTAGCTAGCTTTTCCGGCAATCTAAAATAGATTCCAACTAACCTTAAACCTGGTTGTGTCGTGCTTTGCACCAGGTAGTCTGCCCATTTTCGCAGTAAACCGTAGTAGTTGAATAACAATGTTCCATCGCCTGACTTTCGAGCATGCACAAGTGCCATGATGAGCATTGCACCACAGCCTATGAGATTCAAGAAGCCAATGATAATGCTCTGCTGATGGCTAGATGAGCATGGAGAAGCTTACTGTCTAGAGCTAACAAAGATTGATCTGCAGTACTTCCTTGAATGTCCGGCCAGCTATTCCCTAAATCAGCAGAAATCTTGTTATGATCGCGGACCCTGAGATTATACATAAGATCATACCTATATCGGGTGCAGCGTAATCCCTTTTATATGATGACGAAGCCTGAACCTCTAATAGTGGTTCAAGCAATTTGCCTGCTAGCGTGGCGTTGAGGAAGAGAAATGCGGGGAAGGAGGCGTACAAGATTTCCACTGGATTCGTACGGCTGCGAGAGAAATTCGAATTCAATGTATCATTTTTGTAAAATGGAAAGATTGGACCTTGAATAGCCAACATCCTTCATGAACACCCTCACGTCGTCCATCGCAACTGGCGCCCCCGGTCTCGATGTTGTGAACTCGAGAGAGCCAACAGTTTGTCTCAAGTTTAGGATGTGCAAGTCTACCAGCTTTGTAGCGGTAGCCGCCGACATATTAAGTTGGGAGGCAAGCGCAGACGCGTTGAGCTGAATGCGATCATCGAGTGCATTAGCTCGAGAAGATGCAGAAGAGTAAGAGGTGAGGAAATCATCGATCTTTACATAGTATTTTTGTCAGTGAGAAAACTGTTTGAAACGGACACCCACTGCTGATCCAATATTATTCCATCTCGAGTGCCACAAATGACCGAGATGTTGGGTCGTGTTGGCAACACGATACGACACCACAGGATCCCTGATTAACCCGATTCCAAAGACCACGGTGTTCGAAGTTTGCGTGATACTACCCAAATCCAAAGCGTATGCCAGCGCCGGCCATTTATCGTTGATCGCGCGGAAGTTTGTATCGGACGAATTCTCCAACCTCCCATTCAAGCTGAAATTGGTGCGGGATATCTGACCAAGGCCTGTCTGCCATGTCATGGAAACACCGGGGGTCTATCGTTTTCATGTAAAAAATTCAGTGAGTGGCGCATCGAAGTACAGTGAAGTTAACTACCACAGAATAAGCCAAGATTTGAGATCCGTCTTCTGACATGTCGTTGTTTTCTATTAAAGGTCGCAAGGTTCTTTGTTGTGCCATGTGGTAAATTGACTTGTCGGTAGGGTTAGTGCTCCACGTAATAATGTTTGAGTAGTCTGAAGATACGAATTCTGTTTAAAGTTTGAAGGATAAATAGACCCATGTGTGTATAATGGATCAACTTACGGCCAGATATGTCGGTATACAGCTGGATTGTGTGAGGGTTGCTATCCGAAGATATGACATCAAAGGCGGCGTAGGCAAAGGGCAACGAGTGGAGTGTCCAATCTTGCAACTTAAAATGTTTTGAGAGGAAATTCGTGTCCCTCAAACGAATTTACACACCTCTATAGGACTGAGGTATGTTAGATTGACAAAGACAGGTCCGGCCGCGATAGTGAAGCGGGTCTGTGTGGGCATGATATACGTGGAAACAGTCGTGCCTTCGGCGGTGTAGTTGACATTGTTGCCATCTCCTTGTATCGTGTAGGTAGTACCATCGACGCGAATCCCAATGAACCATCCTACATTCTACACAAATTATGTGAGGTTTATATAATATCGCTGAGTTGAGGAGTACCTTTTGATTAAAAAATTTAGGCCATCTCTGAGCTGGTGAATTCGACACATTGCTACTTGCGTCAATCCATGCGTTTAAATAAGGTGATTTATGGAACAATGGGATCGGCGCCGGCCAGGTAGACGCTGCTCCGTAGACGGTGCTTGAGTGAAGAGAGAAGCAGATCACCAAGAGCGCCAGTCTTATAACCATGATGCTAAGAGACTAGGCCTCATTCAAAGATGATAGTGGTGAGGGTTAAATTTTGAGCGCAATAGCGCCCATGACACGGCGGCCGATATGTGTGGCATGATCAGAAAATAATGCTAGTATGCGACGTGCATGGCAATGATCAATCAATCGCAATAACCGGGCAACTTGCTTTACATAATTCCTTGGCCTTCAAGCAGGTTTTCTGCTGTCTTCCCCTTGTCTATCGTGTCGTTGACTTTGAAGGAATCGGATTATTCCTTAAAATGGGAAACACTAATTTTGGCATAGCTTACCTTTTATTCACCGAAATCATATTGAAGGCGACTGATTCTTGACCTTTAAGCACCTTTCGTGAGATATCGGGGCTAGGGAATGCCACAAGTAACCCGGGTATCTCAGCCACTACCCGGACCCGTACCATACCCACGACTAACAGGTCGTTTGTGAACCAGCACGAAATTGATTCAGTTCTCCAGGCAAAATGTCCTAATCTCGTCCCGACCTCTTCGTTGGTGCTGTTCAATGTCAAAGTCAGTGCGACCGTCGAAGATCGCGTTCATTCACCCTGACCTAGGAATTGGTTCTTGTTCTTCGTCTTACTCAACAAAGAAGCTCAATGTGGGTTCAACGTTAGGTGGCGCCGAACGAGCTACGACTTGTAGTCATCATGATTGGGTTTGCAAACATTGATTGCATCATGACCCTGAGCAGACTGCCATGAAAAAAAAAACCAACGATTTTTATGGTTTTTGGTGGAGACGGTGATGTGACGAGGGCTACGATGCTATCAGCCCCAATATAGTTTCTAGAATATTGTGAAAGGAGCAACTATCACCCAATGTTGACTACTGGAAACAATATATGATCTCGACAACTAGGATCAAGAGAATCCTCTACAAGGAAGTCATACCACTTAAAAAATATCGGCAAGATGCCAAAGTGAATGAGCGTCAATAATACCTCCCCAATGCGAAAAGTCGAAGAGCAGTGGCAGTTGTCGTCACCAAGACGAAACACCAGCTTTGCCGACGAATTACATGGCAGTGAATACAAGATACAAACAAGGTTGTTTAGGAGGGCGAGGGCCTTCACCTGAAATTTGGGCAGAAGCAGTCATCGAAATTGTTTCATTCAGTTCAGACCCCACAGCAAGGGCGGTGCTGAGTGAACGCGCGAAAGGACGAGCAAGTGGGACTTTGGTATGGTATGGATGCGATGACTAAAGGATTGGAGGATGCATTGAGAGCCTGTGCAGAGTTACTTGGGAAAATTGATATACCAGATGGTTCGAACGTCTATTGTTTTCATTGGTGTAGGGCTACGGTGTTATCGTCCCCAATATAGTTTCTAGAATTGTGAAAGGAGCAACTATCACCTAATGTTGACTACTGGAAACAATAATCATCATCATAATCTGTGATCTCGCCAACTGGGATCAAGAGAATCCTCTACAAGGAAGTCATACCACTCAAAAACTATCGGAGCAGTAGCAAGATGCCAAAGTGAATGAGCGTCAATAACACCTCCCCAAGGCGGAAAGTCGAAGAGCTCGAGAGCAGTGGCAGCTGTCGTTACCAAGACGAAAACACTAGCTTTGCCAACGAATTCAGGTCGGTAAGATCTTGGTTGAGAAGGGAAGCGACGAATTAAGGGCATCGATGATGGCAGTGAATACAAAATCCAAACGAGGTTGTTTATGAGGGCGAGAGCGAGGTTGAATGCCATGTTATAGGTATAATCAAACCGAGGTAAGAGCGTTAGATAGGATACATGTCCAGTGTACGCCACTATGCAAAGGATGGCCAAGATACGACGTTGGAGAGATTTAGCGGGTCGTTCGATAGGGGTGAGCCTTATTTGAGATCTTGGATACAACTGGAAAACTCGGAGAATCGTGTAATACAAAGCATACATAATGGCGAGAGCGGCTGAAAAATAATCCAATTTCTCGGTAGTTGGACGGTCTAATGCCTCAGGTCATGGAGTTGCAATGATGCAAGCATTCGAGTTCGACTCACCGCGTGTATGAAACACTGCAGACCATACCCAGGCGTTCATGCTCACAAGCGACCAGTGAAGATAGTACGATTTCATAGGGTGATAGTCTGGAACTTTTCTTTTGACCTTGGTTCGCCCATACCAATGCGCCGCTAAATTCAACAGGGAAAAAAGAACGGAAGCAGGCTCTTGAGCGCCTGCAAACCTCCAGAAAGGCCACTTTCCAAAATACTGGTGAACGGGGTCGCTGTTTCGTACGTTCTTTGCAGTGATTTGGTGCATACAATTGTAGTTGCAGTCCTCGGAACACGTCCAGTGCGTCAATCTCAGCATGAAGGGCATGGTGTATGTTGAATGAGTCCCACAATTCTGAATCTTACAGAGCTGGACACATTGGGTAAAATCATCAGCCTGGTCGCCGGCCGATGCCCAAGCTGATGCGAGGAACTTGAAGAATAAAAGTATTGTCACGTAAAAGACTTTCATCTCGGTGGAGAGTAGCCAAATATGGGCGTCAATCTGTGTTTGAATCTGTTGCTCACGTAATCAAAGGACTTGGCCTTAACCCTTTCGCATGCCACCAGAAAGCTTTGAACAAACTCTGTTTCCTTTCATAATCGCCATTTTTCGCTCTTTCATTTAAAGAAATCTTTGATTCTTGTATACGTAAGAAATTGGCCCGCAACTTATTCAAGAAATATTGCGTTGTGAGTTATCTGAACAATTATACAGGAGAATTCAACAATGAAATGTATTGGTTCTTTGCAGATTTTACAATATAATATTGTTCTTCTGCGGGACATTCTGTAGTGATGGTGCACTCATCGCAAGCAACGTCAATGACTTTCTCCTCCACGCCGTATTTCATGAATCGCGGTCCGCATGGCACCGCCCAGCCAATCATAGAACGCATCAATGTAGGCGCCTTGAAAACAGAATTGGTAATTTGTTAAGCAACTTTTCAGCCCCATTCGCGGCCCATAGTATCATATTATTTTCCTAAAGGGATCGGCACTCAACACTATGGTGTACGTCTTCTTTTAATGGTGGACAGTATGTGTAATTTACACATCCTTGCATTTAGGAAAGGCATCCAATGAAACCCCACCGCCTTTCGCTAACAAATGCGTTGGTGATGGGATACGGCCTCGACAAACAGATACATAACATCTACGACCCTCGACCGGCAACTCAAGAAGAACTGGAAAATTATCACGACCATGACTTCATCGAATTTCTTTCAAAGTACAGCCATTTTATTATTATTGCAAACTGATTTGATTTCTTCTCCTAGAGTGACCCCGCAGAATCAGAACCAAATGCGTCAGATGATTGAGACGTTCAACTGCGTGGAGGACTGCCCGGTGTTTGCTGACTTGTACGACTTCTGTCGTTTGTATGCAGGCGCATCCCTTGCTGGTGCTCGCAAGTTATGTGCAGGTACAACAGACATTGCCATAAACTGGTCAGGCGGTCTTCACCATGCAAAGAGAGGCGAAGCCAGTGGCTTCTGCTACGTTAATGATATTGTGATTGCCATCTTAGAGCTCCTAAGGTAAGGATTGAACTGATATATTGCATTATTCAGCTTACAGATTTTCTTCCAGGTATCACCCTCGAGTTCTGTACATTGATATTGACATCCACCACGGTGACGGAGTTGAACTGGCATTCTATCAATCCAACCGAGTGATGACGGTCTCCTTCCACAAATATACCGGTGATTTTTTTCCTGGAACTGGAAAGCTAGATGATAATGGCACCGGTCCCGGAAAGAATTTTTGCATCAATGTTCCTCTCCTTGATGGGATCGACGATGACATGTACCTTACCATCTTCAAGACAGTTATAGACGATACAGTAACAGTCTTCCGCCCCAGTTCTATAGTTCTCCAATGCGGAGCCGACTCACTCGGGTGTGACCGTTTAGGTGCTTTTAACCTTTCCATCGCGGCACATGGAGAATGCGTCAATTTTGTTCGGAAATATAATGTACCTCTCCTTGTTCTTGGTGGAGGTGGTTATACCATCAAAAATGTCAGTCGATGTTGGACCTACGAGACCTCCGTTCTTGTTGGCACTGGGATCCCCGATGATCTTCCTGCAACCGTTTACGACTCTTTCTTCGCCGATTCCCAATGGAAACTGCACCCTCCCCTAACAGGGAAAGTAGATAACCAGAATTCGCCCGTTTCTTTGCAGCGAATCACGATCACTATTCGCAACAAATTACGCTACTTGCAGGGCGCACCGAGTGTGGCCATGCAAGAAATTCCACCTGACTTGCAAGGTCTGCTTCCTGACGAGAATAGGACGGCAGAAGAAAAAGACGAAGAGAGGGGAACCGGACAGGCGGGAGAGAAGCGGTTGGGTCGGTCGACCGCCAGAAACGAGTTTTACGATAGCGACAAAGACAATGATCAGGATTCTAACGCAAGTGTAAGCAAGGGTCGTGCCGCTAATTCTAGCAAGAAGACGAGAGGAGGACGCCGTGCCCGGGGGAGGGGTAGAGGACGAGGCGCCACTACTGCTATGGCTTCTTCAGCAGACACTCCCGAAACCATGCCTGCAGAGGGAGAAACGGAAAAAGAAACGGCAGAGGTTGCGGCTGCTAAGAGAGGGCGCGGAAGAGGGCGTGCACGTGCACGTGGTGTACGAGCAAGGTCTTCTGTTCTAGAAGTTGAAAAAGAAACTGAAGGTAGTACTCCTCCGACAGAGATATCTGCTAGTGCTACTCCTGCCACTATGGAAGTTGATGTCGAGCCTTAATGCGTTTTTAGGGTAGTCGCATATATTATTTAATACGTACATACACAGTCCGGAAACGTAGAGATAATTACACAGATTGCAGCTCACGGACAGGTCTGTTCAAGACCTCTACACCTCTTCGTCAACATTATCTGCCTGCTCTTGTGATAACTTCATTGCCATCTCCATATCACGGGCAAATCTCGCATCCACGTCGCCGACTTCTTCAAAGGGGTTTGCCTCTTCAGCTCTTTCCTTTTCAACGGCCTCGTCGTAGATCTTCAACCTCAAAGGTGTCTGAGAGCACTCCTCTGCGAAACGCTTCAGAATAAGTGCATGCTCAGCAGGTGAACTCAGTTCCACCGCTTTCCTTCCTTCTTCCATTCTTGTGAGGCGGATTGGATTTTCTTGTGTCTCTGGTGCCTTTGGCTGTTTCGATGCATGAAAAGGCAAGGCTACAAGACCCAGACCAGAACGCTTGACGCTGCCCCAGGCTATTGTATACACAAAAAAGGAACTATCATGATATAATACGAACATGAAGGTAAGATAAGGTACTTACCATGGCCTGCCTTGTCTTTGAACGAGTGGAACGCAGACTGGTACAACAATTAACAGATTAAGATACCGTCAATAAATTTGCCATACCTCCGTTTTACTGTAACTACCCGTGTTGCTCTTTGGAAGTGTCTTATTGGAACTGGGACTTCACAGAAACATTCACTTACAATGCCTGCAGTACTAGTTTTTGAAGAGTCCAGATAACTTCCGTTGGGCGCCGACAGACCTAATTTAGTTCAATATGAGCAAACCAGAAGCAAGAAAAAGTACCACTTTTAGAGCAGTCGCTATGGTCGGCGTGTAATTCGTCATCAAGCCTAGCGATTGCAATTGTCAAAAGAAAACGAATG
>QDKV01004594.1_pt1 | contig 10758 bp, 13 predicted proteins | sample 1861101 | NCBI WGS metagenome assembly QDKV01 (sample SAMN04275158, study PRJNA302643) | Fungus metagenome, whole genome shotgun sequencing project. | isolation source: fruitbody | host: Mallocybe terrigena | place: Sweden | collected 2013 | reverse complement strand
CGCAGCAAATCAACAGGCCTTTTACACCAATTTGTGAGCAAAGCACAACACAACTGAGGATAAGTAATGTCACCTTTCAAACTCAACAATTTGACCTTGGTCGAGAAGCATCACCTGTGATAACTCTCAGCGTTTGTAGAATGGTTCATAAAAAGTGGTCCTCACCCTGTCATAGTCTATCACTGTGCGTAAACGATGTGCAATCGTCAGAATCGTGCTTTCCGAAAACTCGCTACATCAAAATGTCAGCGTCAAAGTTGACCGGTGTAATATCTAATCTTACTGTCGAATGGACCGGCTGATGAGCTCGTCGGTTGCATAATCAACGCTGTAAAGAACTTCATTAGGCCTTGGGACACCAAATCGCTGCGATAATACACTACCTAGCTGTCGCCTGTTAAGAAAGGAAATTAACCAAGAACATCACTATTAAGTGGTGACACACCTCATCCATGACAAGTATTTTAGAACGCTTTAAGAGTGCTCGAGCCATACACAAGAGCTGTTTTTCACTGCAGAGACGTCAGTGTCCGTATAGATGAAAAAACATGGAATCATACCCTGTAGAGAAGTTTTCACCACCTTCAGAGACTTTCGAGTCCAGATCGCGAAACACGTTGCTGTTAGTGGAATCCTCCTCATTGGCGGGTGTGTCCCCATGTGGAATGAGATGGACACGTCGGAGGGCCTCGTACTGCAAACATCAATAACCAGGATTCGGGGGGGGGGGGGGGATAGCATCAACGCACAATTTCGGCATCTGGATACTCTTCGAAAACATCAAGCGTCGAGCGTAAGCTTCCACTCAGAATCACAGGATCCTCTGTAACTGTCGTCAAACAATTTGTTCAAACATGACAAAGTGAACGTACGAGGAATGATCGTCAGGCGGGTTCTGAGATCAGTGAGGCCAATTTTCGAAATGTCGATCTCATCGATCAGAATTCTGCCCACAGTGGCTTCAGCGAATCTGAAAAAGGACAGGGCAAGTGTGCTTTTGCCAGATCCGGTCCTGCCAAGGATACCAATCTATCATCGACGTTTAAAATTTTCTTCACGGTAAAGAGTTCAAGTTACCCAACCTTTTCTCCAGGATTTATTACAAAATTAAGATGATGAAGGACATCCGGTAAATCAGGCTGAGCAAAAGCTTAACTTCGAGAGTAAAGGAGAAAAAAAAATACTGGACATACTGCATAACGAATAACCAGATCTTCGCATTTGATTTCCCCACGAGACGGCCAGGAAGGATCGGGTCGTGGCTCGATGAACTCGGGTGGTTCACGAGTAAGTTCGGTATATTCTTTCACTCTCTCCAGTGCAATCTATAGTGACGTTTCAGACCAGCTTAGAACACAGTGGAACAGTCATTACCATTGATTGTTCCAATGATACAAATCTCCGAACCATAAAGAGAAGATCGTGGGTGATAGTCGAAGCGAATGCAAGGGCAAATCCGGTCATGGCCGAGCTTATGCTAGGTGTGATAAGACAAGCGAGGCCTGTTGCGCCCACAATCCCGGCCGAGAGTAGGTTGAAGCGAACTTCTAACCAACGATTCACTATTTCCAGAATCAACAAAATTGCTTTAAAGGTTTCATTGAATGTTAACTCACCTCCCCACATCCAGTAGTATGGGTTGGAATTCTACGAGATAGTGAGAAACTGACTAAACGTCCGTGATAAGCATTGCACACCGTGTCAAGGTATCGAAGCATATCCCTCAAGAGTTTTGAGGATGCACCGAAAGCTCGAATTACTGCGACCCCGGATATGGTCTCACCAAATATCGAATATAAGGGTGATAAGGTAACAGAATCTGCATGAACGTTCCATTAATGTGTTGTTCTACTGTTAAATAATGGTTGAAACGTACGGAGGCGACTCATGTCTCGCGATGTCTGTCCGTAGATCTATCCTTTAGGTTAGTAAACAATTCGCATCCAATGGAAATTCCCTTTACATTTGCAACTGCATGAAACGTCAACTTTAGATGAGACGATCCAAAATACTGTAAAGCTTACCATTCCAATAGACGACACCCAAGATAGCAGCAACAATAATGAATGGAAGACCTCCAACGACACATAGGGTTATAGTTGTTGTCGCGGCGGCAAGTCCGTACATAATGCTCCGTCCGAAATTATCGGAAAGGCTGCCGTCAATACCTTCGAAATCCGATCCAAAACGATTGAGCAAGCGACCGCGAGAAACAGTGTCATGAAACCGGATATTGGCAAACAGCACGGCTTCGAGCAACCTCTGGTACAAGACATGCGACGCCTTAATGGAGCCGCGGTACATGATGAACCATTGTGAGGTGCAGACGATTAAACCCCCCACAGAAAGGGCTCCGTAGACGGCCATGTAGTAAGCTTGGCTCTTAACACTACTTTCATTCATGTCTGCGTTAGACCAATACCTAGAAGCAGAGAGTATTAAATCAGGCGCAATCTGTTTAAGAATCGGGAATACTTGAGCCATCCATTCTCGACCACAGGAGTTGCAGCAGCAAGGAGGAAAACTACACTGAAAACGATCCAATACCAAGTATGGCCACATGCCAGGATATATGTTTTCCAGATATCAAGATCAACACGCCCAACAGCTCGTTTTTCATCTTCTACGAGTTTCTTCGCAAGCTTGTTATCGTCCTTGATGGAGGCTGGCTTCGATATAAATATTGTCGAACTCGACTCCGAACCGGGTTCCGCTTCATCTTCCTCGGGGGAGATTTCCTCGGGCAATACTTTTCCGGCTTTGGTATGGGCTTTGATATCGGCTCCTCCATGCTGCGTAGATTGAATGAGGGTATGGATAACTTCGGACTCATTAAATTCGTCTTTTGAACCTTGAAACTGTACGCGGCCTTTGTCTAGAGCGACGATATAGCTTGCTCCTGGAATGCACAATTGCACATGATGCGACACAAGTATGACTGTTCTCCCTTCCAAGAGTTCGCCCTTTAGACATTGGTAGTAAAGGTGATGAGCGGTGTGGGCATCAACTGTCGGTCGGGTGAGTCCTTGTCGCGAGTCAAGAAGATAGCACAAACCAGCTGATAAGACATCGTCTAGAAGCAAAACAGACGCCCTGGAATAGACCGCGCGTGCTAGAGATACTGAACTAAGGTCAGAACCAATAATAGTCAAATTAGTTCGGCTTTAGATACCTCTGGCTTTCTGACCCCCGGAGAGATTCACCTGGAACACAATTTAACAGTTTCCCAGCATTATAACAAAAATGTGACACACCCCTCGCTCCCCAATCTCAGTATTGTCACCATCTTCCAAGATCTCGAGGTCACTAGTAAGTGCACAAACCTCTAACGTCTTCAAGTACCTTTCCTCGTCGTGCGGAAGGTCGAAAAGAATATTTTCTAGACAAATACTTTAGAGAAAATACTCAAAGCTATTAATATAGCATACCTTTAATAGTCGCATTGCGGAGCCATGCGGCTTGAGGAACATAAGCACAAAGACCCTCTACAACCCAATCTTCCTTGCTGGGCTTGACAGAGATAAAAGATGCCACGGAATCAGGAGGTGACCTCGGGCAAACCACTTGTCCTGTCAAAACATCCGCTTCGCCGAGTAAAGCCAACAACAGAAGGGTTTTCCCAGAACCCAATTTCCCACAGACAAATGACAGTTCACCCAGTGGGAAATTAATTGTAAGATCGACGAGTAAAAACTTTTGTCTAGGCGTTGATGCGGTGGAGGAAGAAGTTTGGCTTGTGCTGGTACGTTCTTGTGACCAAGTGACAGTACAGGACTGGAAGGCCACAATTTTAGACTGTTGATCAAGAGGTGGGACGGAGGCCACATCTTGCCCATCGAGATATTTTTCGATTCTTCGTAACGAGACAAAAGTCTTACGGAAGATATCAGCGTGCTGTTTATGTATCACGAAAAACAGCAAATCACCTGGAGCATGCTAACGAACGTTTCAGGCACCGCACCTAAGGCGTACGCCATCTCTGTAAAGACTAAACGACAGTATGAGGGGGGGGGAAGACCAGCTAAATTTTGTATTACATACCTGTGATAGAAGTGAACGCGATAGACGGGGTCAGGGTCTGCTGTCGCACGATAGCAAAATGCCAAAATGAAACCAAAATCACAACAACAGGTGCTCCTTCGCTAGAGGTATTGGTGATTAGAAAATTGCGGTGAAAATGAAGATGAACGATTTACGAGATTGCATCCCACAGTGTCTCAATGTTATAATTACGCTGCTGATAGGTGAGCTCTTTCTCACGAATGGCAAGGATACGCTTTTCGAAGCTGCGTTCCCAAGCCATGAACTGTAGTGTAGTGTAATCACCATGGTCAGAGCACCTCTAGCAAAATCACTAAAGAAATTTACTTTGAGCATACGGATGGCACCGAGCATTTCGTTCGTCAAGGCAACTCTCCTATCGCGCATTTTCATGAGACTCTCCTCTGTATCGACGAAGACTTTTCCAGCATAATGATTCATGGGAATGAATAAGGAAGTTACGGCAAGTCCGACGAGGCAAGAAACGCCTGAAAGAAGAGGCGATCAGTTTTACAATCAGATGTGGTAAAAAGGCAGGTACCAAGCAGGTTGTATAAAAATATTGTTGCAATAAGGATTTGGATTGGAGCATCTAGAACACTATCAATTTTCGAACGTCCCATATCACATTAATGTAACTCACCAACCAGAACAAATAGATGCGATGAGAATTCACACACATAATCGGCGTCAATTGTCATCAAAGTCATGATCTGAGCTTTGCTCGAGAAACCGTCATCCTCCTCATCATCCGAGTCAGAGTCAGAGTCAGAGTCAGAGTCAGAGTCGTCCGAGTCCGAATCATCCGAGTCATCATCTTCTGTACTTTGGTCGATTGATGAAGTCGCAATGTCCTTCCGAACTAGATTTTTTGCGAAAAGGATAGAGCCCAGTTGGATGTGAGTTCGAACTTCAATCACGTTGGTCGCGAGATACCAGAGTTGGCCACTGACTGTAAATTGATCAGATCAATTTGAAAAAGAGCAAGAATTCTCCATACTCATGTATACAATAGCATTTGTTCCGAAGAGACCAATGACATATACCCAACCCCAACCTTTACTTTCCCTGGTGGGGTCTGCTTCGACATATGACACCAATTGTTTTAGGAAATAAGCCGGTGCGTAGAAGAGGATGGCTGATGTGGTGGCAAGCGCTAACCCAGCTGTCAATGCAACGTAGTTTAGGCGGACCAATTGCCAGGCCAGCTGCCATCCACTGCCACGTTTAGGACTCCAAGAAAAAATACTGAGTTGTACAGTCCGAAGAGCCTTCCTCATGGCTGCATAATTGTACGCCGATCTCATGCTTGCCGGTATAATGGGTAGGTCGCCTATCTCGAGACTACTGGCAATATTACCTAACCAAACAACCTTTGTGGTATAAGTGAAAAACAACAAATCCCAAGGAGATCCACCTGAGCTCCTAGTTAGCCAGCCACAATTTGTTAGAGATTAAAGATTAGGGACGAACTGGTAACACCACAAACATTATTGTGGTCCTTATTAGTGATAGATTGAACCGCCGTTTCTGAATAAATGTCCGAAGGAGGGTAATGTAGCAAAGGCCCAAGTGGTGTCCTTAATATGACAATGCACGCCACGCCGTAAACGGTGATAGAGGCATACCACAAAGCCAGAAGGACAAAATCGTCCTGATTCGGTGCTCTGAAGACATACGACTGGGACCAAAAAGTGTAAAAGATAGAAAGCGATTCTGTCACGGGCGGAGGAGATTCAGGCAGTATGGTAGTGATTCCCAACAAAAGAAAAGCAAGGGTAGAAAGTGCAGCCAGATGAAGGACGGACTTCGAATGTGATTCTACATCGTCTTGTCGAATTGAACAGATGCTCAGAATGCAGGTATAGAGTGCGAAAGCAACATGCAATGAATAGACAGTCAACTCATGCCTCTGGCCATCCGATATTGACAATCCCAGTGAGACTCCTGATGCGATTAAGACGATAGTTAGAAGGAAAAATACGAATATCTTCCTCCAGAACATCTGCGTGGCACCAGTATTCAATACCAACGAAAAGACGTGATATTCTTGCCACGTACTTTGTTCCAAAATGCTTCCGCGTCTATAGGGTATCCATCTATGAGATCCTCCACCTTCGTAATGTCAAATGGATCGTGTCCGCCATGCTGATCATCCCTGTCGTTGTAAACGGGCAGCTGGATACTGCCTTCACTATTTTTCCTCGTGCAATATGATATGACGAGACTTGCGAACGCGCCGACCACGAGCGCGATGGCGACTGGTAGTTGAAATTGGAACATTGGACTGCCGTCGTAGACGCAGAACTTCTGAAGGTTGGTTTCTCAATGACAGGAATTATACAAAAAAAAACATCGTCAAATAGAATCTCATACACAATATTAATATTATCTCCGGAAGTCTACACGTTGCACCAGTTGCTGTCAACTCGGCGCGCCGTTGATAAATACATAATATTCGATCACTCCTTCTGACGGAATGTCAGCTTGCCACACTAGAACCTCAGGAAGGCCTAACCTCTTACAGCTAAATTCAAAGCGAGCAGGTTCAATATTCCTTGATCCACAAATATCTCAAGGAATCGGTTGATCTCCGGCATCACGGGAATCCATCAAAATTAGGGTCCGATCAAATTTATCAACAATGTGGCAAACGGAATGTAGTAATAGTATGCTTGACAATGAGACGAAATTATTTTTGCCATATCTATATTAAATAAACACCTCTGTAATAAACTAGAGAGAGCCCTCCTCTATGATTTTCAAAACTATACAAAAGTGTTGTCACAGAACACAGTGAGGCACCTCAAGGCTCAGGAACGATCAAGACGTGGAGTGAATTAGAAAACAGATTATATAATCTTTATTATGTAATCAGAGCGGTCGCGGGTAGAGCGTGACAAATTCGCCCATTTCGTATGCAACATCCCAGCCCAGAATATTAATATATGACCAGGTGACTCACACCACATTTTGATGCAAATAATTCATTTTTAGACAAACTTTTACTCGGACAGTCGGACCGGGTCAAAAAAACTACCAACATCATGTGATGAGTGTGACACCATCTAAAAGAAATTGACGCAATTGATACAAAATCCTGATAGGCTTCTTCAAATAGTGTAATTACACGTAATCAACAAGAAATGCAGAATTCAAGGAAGGATTTGTGACCGGACCACGACGAGAACTTAGAAGACGTGCTTGAACAAAACACCCGCAAGCCCTCGGATCAATGGGAGTCAGGTAGCTAGAAAATACCGCGGTCATCGAGTCTTACCTTACCCGCATCATGGAAGAGTTAGAGAAAGCTAATCCCTTGTCAGTCACGAGGCACCTGCCGCTGGCGTTAAAACTTGCTGTTGATGATCAAACGATCTCAATATGGATACACCATACCTTTTGGTTAATAACTTGCTCGCTACTTGCCTAATTTTTTATGGATAATATTGAGAGTCTGGTTTTAGGAGCCTGGATTTGACGTAGATTTACAGTGATGCGACGTGACCCACTGTGACGACGAGCGCTTCTTTTCTCGCCGGTCTGTCAGATTTATGGATGTGGACTTAATGCTACGCAAGCTGCTTGGGCCAACAAGAAGTACCGCGGTTATAGGGTACTCTCAGAAGAGAGAATTACGGAGGAGTTAGACAAAGCTAATATTGATTAATCATTATATTACATTTACCTGCTTACCCCCGGAGACATAATTGGATGAACATCCCGGAACATCTCAAGTTACGCTCACAGCTGCCAGTGTCACAATCGAGTTGAATAAAAAAAAATCAAAATTGTCCTCGACATAGTAAGTATTAAAAAGTTTGTAGACTCGACCCCTCCCCAATGTACTGCTAAGTTGTATAAACGAGGTGATATGCCAACGCATTACAATTTTATGTTCTTGGGTTGTGAAGAACGACGAGTAACAAGTTCTTTAATTTTTGCCCTTCGTGCCACCCATCATAAGGGTGAGACCTCCATAGTCCTCAATATACACTTCCCATTCCGCCACGTCTGTGAAACCAATCTTCACGAAAGACTCCTTAACCTGTTGTTGGAAAAGGGTATAAGCATCATCCTTCGTGTTCATCTGCTGCGAAAACCGTCCTCCTGGGCGTAGAACTCTCAGGACATCAGCGTAGAACTCATCCGTATAAAGGAAATTGGCCGATTCCACCTGTGTGTAACAGCCGTGTCAATGTTAGGTCTTACTAGAACATACGACGTGGACTGACCGTGTGATCTGTGCAATCGATAATAACTGCATCTGCGCTGTTATCAGGAGCATTACGGAGCCACAAAAACGCGTCCGCAGTTATATATTTTACCCGCTTGTCTTTGAAACTGTCGAATCCACCGACAATAGGGAAGTACTTTTGAGTGACCTCGGCGACCAGGGGATCAATGTCGACGACCCGGACCGATCGTACGAGGTTTGGATAAGCAGTGATTAGGTGGGTACCAATCCAGCCGTCGCCACCGCCAACGACATAGACGTCAGCACCCTTGCTCCCTGTCCCAATTAGCGGTTGCATGACGCGTTCGCTTAAACTTTGCGTGTACAACTCGTTATATTGCGAATTGCAGAACTGCGTGATGCCATCCAAAAGAAGACACCTATCACCGAATTGTCTGTGGACGACCTCCACCAACTGGATCTCCGACTGTCGAGAATATAAAAGAGATGCATTCCGCCAAAGGAAGCACTCATCGCCGGCGAAGCCCGCATTTACGCAGAGGTCAACTGTCGCTGGGAGGACCAATGGACGAGGACGATAAGTACCCGAGATGATGTCACTGTGAAGTATTGGATTTTGGCTGGGAATAGTCGTGGGCTGTGCCTTGATTGTTTTGGTAACCCCTTGCTCCCGTTGGATTTGGATCAGATGCGAATGATCGGAACCTCGCTCCATATAGGAAACCTTTGAATCACTTGGCTTTAGCAGCGCGAATAGGCTGTCGACCAAACGGTCGGCTGCCGACGAGCCCCCACATGTGTAGACGTCGAGGGCTGCAAAGGAATGCTCCGGCCACGTGTGGATGCTCATGTGAGATTCGGAGAGGAGAAAGACAACGGAGAGGCCACCGCCGGGCAAGACACTTGCTCTACTGCCCAACACGGTCATACCAGCACGAACGATTTCCTGAGCGAGGTAGGACTCTCCATCAGCGGTCTCGAGGAAGGCGAGTTCTGCACTCCCAATGCCGTAAAAGTCCAGCATATAATGTTTCCCATTCGGGAGATGGAGTTGACCGTCCAAAGGATTGGTAGAGAAGGGATTAAAGACAGCCGGAGCGTCGGTGTGCTTCAGAGAGAAAGGTGACTGCAACCGAGTTAACAGTGAAGGCCATTGGAAGGCCAACACGACGGCCAACAGCGGTAGAAGCAGAAGTTTTGCCGTAGTCGATGGGGAGCGACACGAACTTGAGTTCTTAGACCTAGGATGCAATCAGTCTCCCTTGGTAGGGCAATGAGTTGTGAAAATGGGACGTACTCCTTCTGCTGCGAACGCGTCTCGACTTCCATTGGTTAAAAAACGAGGGGGATGTAGCAAAGAGAGCACGCAAAATACAGAAACAGGACGACATGTATTTGTACGTTGACAAGCGGTACAACAATTGTCAACTAAGTTGTCAGTTTGGGAGTTGTATCTCCATTGATAAAGATTTAGAACCATATGGGGGACCGAACAACTTGAATGGAGTACCGGGATTTCCATATGGCGTTGTATATCGACATAGTTTGAATTCTGTACGAATTTCGTGGTCTAGAAATCTTCTAGCACTGGGGCCCGCAATATCAGCATTTCAATGTGACATCGAGATTTGCTGTCGTTTAGAATAGGGTCGCCTGCGTCGACATGCGAAATAGAATCAGATATATATCAATGCCTGCGACGACGAAGCTCAATCCAACCTATCGAACCGCTCTCTACGTACAAATAGTAGCCTCTCTAATTAGGTAGACAATTAACTCACTTGTGGCGCATCGCTAAAGGTGACCTAAAGGAAGGGAATGTTGTTCAATATATCACGTAACCGATTCGTTTGCACACGTATTAACTCTGCCCCACTTGTTAATAAATTTTCTGACAGGTAATTAAAGCTAATTTCAAAACGATAGGCCCCTGAGCACATTGATCGTGGGCGGTCCTTGCCCGAAAAGGTGTAATAAATTGGCACAGCACGGTGATATCTAACGTCCTGACAGAGACTCTAAAATTTTATTCGCACATAAGTGTCGAAAACGGAGATCCTTCCATTTCAGAAAAACAACGTCCTGGATTATGGCACGCCGTTTATAACTCCAGCCGAATATTGGCAGGCAGCATGATTATTGACAGTGTACCGCAGGCTGCTATTCTCCGAAAGCCATAATTAGCATTTCGCACCAGAGCCTGTTCCGATGGTCGGTTCCAACTTCCAACTTCCATGTCCGGCGATAATATTCAAGTATATTTGATAGGGTCAACGTTTGTTATACCTTTTATGGGTTACGTGTAGAAAGAATTGTGCATTGGTACATCACTGAACGTTTCCCCCACTGCATCCTGAGTTCCTCACTCTGGAATGAGCATTCAAACGACCTCATGGACGAAGCCGTCAGGGTTGATCTTGATATTTTCAATCCTCCTAGGCGCTCTCCACTACTGTGAAAAAATTCCTGCGTCTTTAAACGTGTTTTCAGTTAGCCTGCCTCAGAGGGATACATGCTGG
>QDKV01004595.1_pt1 | contig 10763 bp, 17 predicted proteins | sample 1861101 | NCBI WGS metagenome assembly QDKV01 (sample SAMN04275158, study PRJNA302643) | Fungus metagenome, whole genome shotgun sequencing project. | isolation source: fruitbody | host: Mallocybe terrigena | place: Sweden | collected 2013 | reverse complement strand
CGTTTTGAACGTCTGTTGGTGCGTTTTGAAGGGGTATTATAGAGCTGGTTAGGACCAGTTAAAACCGGTCATTCAACAGTTAGTTAACCAGTTATTTTGCGGTTAGTTTATTCTCAAGTTGACTAACCCTAACCGCGGTCCAGTTATTTTGCAGTTAGGTCCATTATTTTGCGGTTAATTTCCGTTAATTAACCGAACCTGGAAACACTACTGGTAAAGAGGTCCAAGATCCAGCATATTTTGCATTTCTCCTGACTCAGATTTACTACTGATTGCCTTGACATATGGATAGAAAACTGCTTCACCATAAAGACCAAGTATAGCAAGTTCAGAAAGTGTAGGCGGATCATGAAGAGCTTTCCAGAGATTGGACTCCATGTGATTGAGTCGTCCATTTTGTTTGGTGATCCAGAGGTGTTCTAGGAATTGTCAGAAGAAATGAAGATACAGAAGCAGAGCAACAGCAGCATAGCAGTATGACTGAAAGCGGTTGTTTGAAGTGTCTGGAAAGGTAAATGGTATGCCAACATGCTTTTTCCACCAATCACAGAAGAAATCGTGATGCCCTTTTTTATCATCCTTGTGATTGAATATGGCATCAGCAATCTGTGCAGTTTTGATAGCTCCACTGGTTGATTGATTTAGAGCTTGCTTTTGCATGAGTGTGACTTCATCTCCATAAGCAATTGCCTGATTTCTTTCCTCAAGAACTATGTCATTGTCCCGATTAGCAAGCAGAACTGGGCCATCAATCTGATGTTCTTTCTACCACTTCTCCATTGCCACATATCCGCCCTGTACCATATTGAGATCCTTATGACATTCACAACCCGCCCAAATAAAAAGTCGAAGTAGACGCTTTTCATGCAGATCAAGTAGCTCAAATGCATCCTTTCCCAGTTCCTAAACCACATTCTCTACCATCTTTGCACTCTTTTCAGCTTTGGTGGCCTCTGGCAAAGCTTCTCACTTTTGTTATCCACCAGCAGCTTGTGTCATTTTTCTTTGTGCATCCATTTGCATAAATCTCTTGTAGTGTTTTTTCCAACATTGCCTCTTCTCCAAGCTGTTGATTGACTGCCCAGTTCTTCAACTTTTCCATCTCATATGCATCCTTTTTCTCTTTTGCACAATGATCTGTATTCATTTCAGTCAATTTGACCAGAATGTCAACAAGCCCAATCAGACTTCCTCCTGACTGCTTTCCAAATGGGCTATGATTATAGAGGTTGAGAATTTCATTGATTGTTGTCTGCCAGTCGGCAATAGCTTCTTTGCTAGAGCCACCACGAGATGGTTTGATTCCAAGAAATCGTGTTGCACGTGTTTTCCCACTATCCACAGACCCATAGTCCTCCACAAGCATATGGGCATGCCGTGAATTATAGTTGATACTCTGTTGTCCAGTTCCATTTGCACTAAATGTCATGGTTTCAGCCATTTTCATCTCGTGTCCAAGTTGAATCTGAGCTGCAAAGTATCCCTCTTGAATTATTCAGGCAACAGATGTATGGCTGATGCTCCCAACCATAGTAATGCCTGCCGTGTTAAGTACAGCATTGATGACTTCATTGATGCGGTTTGCTGAACAGCCAGATTGGGAAAGAAGACGAACAAGATTGCGGGTTTTCTTTGTGAAAATCCCTTTGTGACGGTGCAAGATGGTGAACTGATTTTTGCTTAATGATCTTGGTCTTTGCTGTTTCCACAGCACGTTCTTTGACTTGTTTTGCCTGGCGATATCCTTTGCAGAGCTTGGAGATTTCCTTCTGAGCATTCTTCAGCCTGGTATCTGAGAATATAAGCTTGGATTTTGCAGCCTCTGTGATAGTCTCTGTTTGAGATGACCAAGTTGTAACAGACTGTGATAACTTGGTCTGAAGGTCTTCATTCAATTTTAACAGTTTTGTAATGGTGGTAGCAGAATCCCTCAATCCTTTTGAAAGCTGAGCTGATGATATAGCGTCAGCTTTCTTCAGGAGAAGAATTTGAGATGCCATTGAGCCATGCTTTGAGGTTGCACGCTTGTACCGTTGTCGTTCCATATGCAACTGATGATATATGTCACTATTTTTAGATTTTAATGACAATATTTCAGCACGAGGTGAATTGATGAGATCCTGGGATGCGTTGAAGTCATTTTGAAGATCCATACAGATTTTTGCTTGATCTGCGAGCTTGTGCTCAAGTTCTTCAGCATATGCCTTTGATTCATTGAAATTGCTCCAGAGATTATCCAACCCAGTGTCAGATTCTGCAATAGCCTGCTTCTCCAACTTTCCCTGTCATGCAGCCTTCAACTGATCTCCTTTAAGTTGGCCACCCTTTGGACGAGGCATCAAGAAAAATATAAAGAATATAAAATGGTGTTCACAAGTGTGGAGCCTGTTCAAGGATATACAGAAGCACTACACTAAATGTCGTGTCACTACACACTTCCACAGTGTATAGGAGCTCTTGCGTGTTGTCCTTCAAAGTCTTCATCTAATAAGACACTTGAATTTGTGAATAGTTGAATTTAGTGATGGGCACGGGTTCACAGGTACGGGTCTTAGGGGTACAGGTGCGGGCAGCAATATTTCAACCCTCTGAAAACCCGCACCCTCACCATGGGATCAGCGGGTCTGATGGTGGGTTTGATCATATATCAACCCCTTTTTAGTCCTTCCGCGTTGGCAGAATGAAAAACTATATAGTACCAAAGAACACACACAGTACACTAGAAACATTGACAATCAGAAATTTTTTTATCATTTTGTCAAATTGCCATGGCCGACAACAACAACCTCCCCGCCAAAAGAAAGCAGACACTCAACCCCAAGCTGACCTCTGAGGATAATGTCCATCATGAAGCCGTCAGACGTCGTCAGGAACTGCAGTCGCAGACAAAAACCTCAGGCACCATCAGTCACTCCAGCCACCAGGCATCTGTCGAGGCAGTTGATGATCCCGAGGACTGTGTTCGTCACAATGCGGGCCGTCCCAAAAACCCAAACTTGATTCTTGAAGCAACCGATGATGAGGATGACGAGGAAGATGAGGCCAGTCAGCAAGTTGCCAAACGTTGAAAGGAAAAACCTGTACCTACCAAAACATCGGGCACCACTAGTCACTCCAGCCGCCAGGCATCTGTTGAAACAGTTGACGATCCCGAGGACCACATTTGTCGCAATGCGGGCCGTCCCAAAAACCCGAATTTGATCATTGAAGACACAGATGATGAGGAAGATGCAGAACTACAGGAAGAAACAGATGAGCAAGAGCTCGGTAAGTATACAATTCATACCATACTTGAAACTAGTTCACCTCTATCCAGCCCACCTCCAGAAGGATTGGTGGTCACCAATCTATGCATTCTTTCAACCTGAGGTTGAGATCAACTATGTCGGTGGGTGTCGTGTCCATGACTTCTCCTGTGGTGCAAAACATTGCAAGGGGAAGGGGAAGAATCCCCGGTTAGTTCGTCGTTACCTTGACACTGGCGATAAGAAATCCACAAGTGGCCTCCGTCGACATGCCAGTATTTGATGGGGAGAGGAAATAGTGAAAGAAGCGGCGGCAGCCAAAGATATTGCAAGTGCCAGAGATGCCTTGAAGGGAGGTCTACAGAGGGATGGATCAATAACCGCCGTTTTCGAGAGGACAGGGAAGGGGAAGGTTACCTATGCATACCGCCCACCTACGAAGATGGAGACTCGGTGATTTTGATCTATAAAATGCGAAACATTATGCTAAATCAAGTTAACAGGGTCGAAATCGCAAAGTGGGTTGCTGAAAGCCAGCGCCCATTTAGTATTGTCGAAGACGGCGGATTCAAAAATTTGATGAAGACAGGACGCCCAGATTACTACATACCTTCACGATACACTGTTGCTCGCAATGTGAAACAAGTCTTTAAGAAGACGCATAAACGGATTGCTAAAATGCTACAAGTAAGTCAGCAGAAAAAAGAGGAAGGGATACTCAATCCGAAAATTTCAGGAATACGACGGAACATTGAGTTTTGGGATCAACGTGTGGACCTCGCCGAACAATAAGGCGTACGTAGCAGTTACTGTGCACTTCGAGGAGAACAGCGAACCCATGTGCCTTCTCCTGGACATTGTTCAAGTTGCAAAGTCGCATACAGGGTACAATCTTGCATTGGCGTTCGCGCAAATACTAGAAGAGTTCAGAATTTCCAAAAAGGTTAGTTAAACTTAGTTTAGTTGAGAAATAGAATATTGGGTTCTTACCTGACTGGAACCTCCTAGATCCTCAGTGTAACATGCGATAATGCGTCAGCAAACGACGCCATGATCGACAGTCTCACCGAAATCCTTGATGATTTTCCAGGTGCACCAAATTGAACACGATGCTTTGCGCACACCCTTAATCTCGTTGCAAAATCCATTATGAGACAATTCGACGCACCTAAAACAAACAAACGACAAGGCGGCAATGGCTGGGATAAGGCCTTTGTTGCGCTGGATGCCCTCGCCAATGAACTCGAGAGTGACAATAATGAGGAAGACAAAGAAAGCGAGCCTGACAAGAACGAAGACGGAGAAATTGAGGAAGGGAGGTATGATGGACGAGAAGAAATGACAGCAGAGGAAGTAAGGGATCTTCAAAAGACGGTCGAACCGGTGCAACGTGTCCTTGTCAAGGTTTGGTGACTCACTTAGTGATTAGGTAAAATTATTGATTTATTTCTCTGACAGCTTTGAAAGGTGGCATACGCAATCAAGAGGTCGACGACGAAGATTCTACCAGAGTGGCTTGCCATTCTCGACCGATTGGCAAAGGCGAGCAAGGAGAGACATACAACTCTGTTGTCCAGTCGCATAATGCATCGTGATGTCAAAACCCGTTGGAATTATACATATGAGATGCTGAGTTTCGCGCATACATATCGTGCTGCTTACAATGAAATAACTGCCAACCGTGACATGGGGATGCGAGTGCTTGAACTTTCGATAGAAGAGTGGAAGATTGTCAAGGATCTGGGGGACGTACTCAAGGTAAGCAAGCGATGCCGAACAAGACAACATTGTACTCATGAGTCGGATAGATATTTAAGGATGCAACACTGTTCTTTTCACGTTCGACACCAAATCTTGCAAAGGTCATCCTGGCCATGGACCATATCGACCAACATCTGACATCTTCGGCACTCAACTCTTTGTACGACCCAGCCATTAAAGTGGCTCTTGCTATTGGAAAAAAGCTATTAAACAAGTATTATACATTAACCGACCACTCGGAGATGTATCGTATTGCTCTGAGTAAGTTTTCTCGTGCTTTCCTTCATCACATATAATCCATTTCACCTCGTTATCAATAGTTTTGCATCCGAGTCACAAACTCTCTTATCTTCAAAATGCTGATTGGTCTGAGGAGTGGATTGCAACGGCCAAGGAGATTGTAAAGACAGAGTTTGAACAAGCATATGCACAAATTGACAGGGAGGATGGTGGTGAAGATGTGGTATCTTCTGTTTCTCTTACTCTTTTTTCCCTCTAATCTCGGACTCTTAGCAAGTGAACGAGCACATTTCGGACAACATATTTGACAATCTGCCGAGCCTGTCGAAGCCGAAAGTGCTAGCTCTCGACGAAGAACCCACGGGATATTTTGCAGCCCCACCTGAATCAACGGTCAATCCCCTCCGTTGGTGGTTTGAAAATCAAGCAATCTATTCTCGTCTTTCTCACATGGCCCAAAATTACCTCAGTGTTCCTGGTAAGTAACCAAAACCCAATCTTATCCTTGTACTGATTTTTCTTACTTAGCAACCTCCATTGACGTGGAGCGTGTCTTCAGCAAAGGGCGCCTCCTCTTATCACATGTTCGCAATCGGCTCACGGTCGACTCTACTCGGGCACTCCTGTGCCTTGGCACCTGGAGTAAGTTGGGCTTTGTTAATAAAGAAGATCTACTTGCTGCTGCCGTGTCGCCTGAGGTAAAGGAGGGGGAAGAGGATCTTCCCAATGACTTTGATCTTATCCTCTAGGCTCTAGTACCTTTTGTGTAATCTACGTACGCCTTAAAAATGACCCTTATAACAAACCCGTACGGGTTTGCAGACCCATGGGAACTGCGGGTACCCTTACCCATAGTGGCAGGATACCTGTGCCCGTGAGTACGGGTGAGGGTTTCTGTGGGTAAGGGTGCGGGTGACCAAAATTTTGGCCGCGGATTACCCATGCCCATCACTAGTTGAATTTGTAGAGAGAAATAGCAAAGAATTGCAGTAAAGAGGTTTCTCAGTCAGTTGTTGGGATAGAGTATGGTCAGTCTATGGGCCTGTCCCTACCAGATACACATTGCTTGCATGAGGCAGCGCCATAAGGAGGCTGCATGGCATAGATCAGTGGCTGTGCAGCTCAGATTCAAGAATTCTGTAATGCGAGCCCTACTACTTTTTAACAAGACATTGTGACAATATGTTTTATAGGACAAAATAACTCAAAATGCTGAGATCTACAACTCTATCAGAGTAGAATTTTAATATTTTGTGTTTTAACCAGACAAACACAGGGTTTTACATGTATAACTTTGGATAGAGCAAATAAATTAAAAATCTGCTCTGATAAATTCATTCTACTAATAACATTTTTGTATCCAAAAAGAATTTCAAGTGAATTGGCACAGTCCCTGAAAAGTAGTAGGGAATTCAATTTTGAGGCATCATTTTGGCAGGGAAATTTGACATATCAGACTATTTTGATGGCAATAAAATAAAATAAAATAAATCCTTCTGTAGAATTGTAGATATTATATATATTGTCCTATTTACAGTCTTACATAGGTGCTACAATTGTGTTGTGAAGTATGGTCCCCATGTCTCAAATTTGTGAGGGTGTCACAGAGGTGATGCATGTGTCACACATATAGGGATTGTGCATCACCAGTTTCTGTGGTGCTCAGGTAAGTTAACTTGCTGAAGATAGACATGAGTCCACATACTTGAAATTCTTGGACCTTTCAAACAGTGCCTGGTGCACCTCATTTAGCAGCCTTTGCCTTGTATGCATGCCATTCTTTGTCTCTAAGTTGGTCATATAGTTGTTGCTTGACTTTGTGGCATTGTGTGAGGTTGACTAGTTTTGGAATGCCACTCTCTTTCTGTATTTGGTGAAACTGAATCATGGTGATCATTACCAAAACCAGCCCATTTCAACTTTTTCATCCATCACCAAGCTCGATAGTTCATGATATAGATTAGGAACTAGCAATGGTGCTGTTGGCCAAGTCATTCACCATAGTATCATGTCAACTTTTCCCGAACCTCTCAAACAACGCAAAAAGCATATTGACTGTCAATATACTGCAGCAGAATGAATAGTGATGGAAAAATATAAACATGAGTATCGATCACAACCTACATGCCAACTTCCGGCCCAAGTCTTCCAATCAAAAATACTTGTGGACATGTTCAATCATTGGCATTGCAACAATGATGCTCCAGAGGATGCGGATGACAGCAATGAGCAAATCAAGGTATATCTCTTCATTTCCCCATTGATTCATCTTTACATATGACATCAGATGCTAGCAACCTGGTTAGCAAACAATTGGCGACCCCTCACCAATGCAGATGCCGAGCCCAAGATTAAATTTGGAAAGACTACTGAGATCTACAATTCAGAGGTTGCGGAATTGCATGGCATGATTGCTGAGATATATGAGAGTTTGCCCAACAAATTCCATAACGACCTGGAAACCTCAACTGTGTTTCGAAATTTAGTAAGTTATTTTCTGTACTACACTGCTGACCTCATTCCGTTGCCCTCCAGTTTCTCAAACAGCTCAATTCAGGTCGAAGGAGTATTATTCACCAATTTCGTTCCAGTACTGCATCAGAAAATTTCGGCCATCCAACCCAATACTACAGGGTTCTGTACAAGCGCGAAGATGTGCCAAAATTTCAATCGTTGCTGAGATTTCCAACCGATAAAGACAAATACCCCAAGTTCCCTCCTTTCCTCTTCCATAATCAAAAGAGGGACATGAAGTACCTCTTTCATTGTGAAGAACTCACAAAGGTTCGTGTCAACTATGCTATTTGGCCCATGTGACATTATCTGTTTTCTAGATGCTTAAGACGATACTCTTTGGCGGCACCTCCATCTCCAGTCACAAGCAACCGGCCTCGAGGACACAAGGCAGAGTTTGGCAGGTAAGGGATGCCACACCAGGTGCCATAGTGTTTATGGTGGTTTTAGTAAGTCAAAACACTTGCATAAAAGATAGCCAGGTTGCTGATGTACCCCCAGGCGATCTTTTTGCACTCACCAGATCAGGAATTTGCTGCTGTTGGAGCAATAACTAAGATCGGGTATAGCAAAAGGTTTGCTATGTTCAAAAAGTTTCTTATGGACAATGCACATCAGAAACACACTAGGAATTTGTTCAGATGGTGGAATAGGTTTGTTTTTTCGTTTGAAACATCAGGAGAAAAGTCAAAGGAAGGTGATGAAGGCGAAGGACCTGGTGACTATCATCGTGAACCCGATGACTGGTATGCCATATCAGAGGATAATCAACCAGCAGGGCCAGCGTGAATCCCTACTCCTATCAATCTTTCTGCTAGTTTTACCCAATTAGCGATCTCAGACCACATTGTGGCTATTACAGCTCCAGTTGCAACATGTGTTCGTGAACCAAGCTTGGTTCTCTCTGCAGGTGCATTCGGCGTAACTCATATTCCTTACATATGATTGATTTGTTACAAGATCTAGTGGTTGGAACTGTCATCAGCAACCAACCTAATCCCAAACCTGTTCCAAAACCAACCAAGAAGCAATCGAAACAGCAACAGTCTGCTAATGAAGGGACATCTACAATTCCTGATGGAACAACAGCTGACCTTCCCAATAATGCGGATGCCCAACAGATATCGTACTTGTTATCAATTTTAAACCTCTGTATTTGACATCCTTTGTAGAACCTGCAGACCCTCTCAGCTGGAGGACCAGACCGCAGTGATGTTGTCGGCAATAGTACTCAGGAAACACTAGAGGTAATTTATTTTACCACAATTTTCTTATTCTCATCCATTCTTGTCAGGGTTTGTTAGTAGAAGAGCTGAGAAATTGGATTCAAGAACATGGAATTGATATTCCTGCAAAGTTACGAAGAAAAGGAGGTAGAGTCACCCTTGTTTCTTGTGTTAGGATTAAATTTAGGCCCTATTCAGATCTTATTACTGCAATCTTGAATGCATCTGTATTTCAACAGCCAACACTGGCAGACATTGAAGAATTAGTAAGTTACCTAACTTTGAATATGTATTTGAAACTTAATTGTGCTTAGAGAGCTAACTTTAAACACAAGTTTGTTGCTGTGACAGTGTCACAACACCATTATAACGCTGCTCTATTTGTTGTAACGGTGTGATATAAATATACTATTTGTTGTAACGGTGTGATATAAATATACTATTTGTTGTAACAGTGTGACACAAATATTCACTTTTTTGGTAACGCCTTACCACGCAACCAAGGTGTTAGTGGAGTGACGACGCACTGTGACCCGTTACCATCAAATTTATGAATCTCCGACAAATGATCAATTTCTCTCTGCTCAATGGGTCATCTGCACATCATTTGTTTATATCTGCCTATATAATCTCCTTGAAAGTGATGAGCAATCACCAATGATATGTACTCGAACATATTCAACTGAATTTGTATCCAGATGAGCCCTTTGTATAATGGCACAATCCAACATCTCTTACCACAAGAATTCCAACACCACCAGTCCTGTTCCTTGTTTTGGAAGCAACCAATCGGAAGGTACTTCCACCCCAGGAAATTCTGGCATTCAACAAAAGGTGGTTCAACCATGATTGACAAGTGCCAAGATCCCAACACACCAGAAACCTAGGGCCCCTCTCCATCCTTTTTCAACTCAACATCTTCTAAATTTTCGGCATTGACTGCTGTCTCCTCTTTTGGCCTGTTGACATTTTCTATGCTGTGCATCCACTTAAATAGAAGATGTTTGCTATATCAGTTCTCAGGCCTCCAAGAAGCCCTTTCTTCTATGTCAGCCACCCACATGTTCTCCTGCATTTGTTTAAGACCTAGCAAACACTTACAAATATAACTGTATTTGAACTATCTATACTATAAACTACCATGTAGACAACTTTGGAGACTGGACCCTATACATAAACACATATAATATAAACTGTATAAGATGAGAACAGTTGAAGCCTTAGTGAGCATGCACAATAGCTGACAGGATGGGAATGCTACAATGTATGATAACAGCATCTGATAATGAAGTTGGAGTGGTGAGTTTCATACAACAGCCATAGACAACTGAGTAAGTACTTTGAGTTTGATTTGTTGTCAAAAAATAATGTTATACATCTTTGGTTTCAAGTCAATGTTCAGGTGGTGGCAGTGCTAAGATGAACTGGCTTGAGCCAAGGGAACAGCCAAGCATCAGCTCAGCTGTACTTGCTTTGGCTTGGCTTGGCTCAGGTTTTGCCATGGCTCCAGAGCCGCTAAGAGCTGGCTTAAGCTGAAGCCGTGGGAACAGTAGACAAGAGCAACAAGGTTCTGAACAGCACTATTGCCATCGTTGGCCCATTGATCAAGGGCTACCTGTGAACCATAGGCATCACTACCGAGAGGGAGCATAGACGGGTTTGTGGCAGAATCTTTTTCACCACATTTAACAGTGTATGGAACATAAGGTGGAGGAATTGGAGAGGACAGTCGTTTTTCAAGAGGACAGGATTGAAAAATGAAGGGGTCAGAGAACGT
>QDKV01004596.1_pt1 | contig 10775 bp, 15 predicted proteins | sample 1861101 | NCBI WGS metagenome assembly QDKV01 (sample SAMN04275158, study PRJNA302643) | Fungus metagenome, whole genome shotgun sequencing project. | isolation source: fruitbody | host: Mallocybe terrigena | place: Sweden | collected 2013 | reverse complement strand
CTTATAGAAGGTCGTCGTCATGGTCCATATCCTACAGTGAGCCTAGCATGATGGTACCTAAGTTCAATGCCATATAATGGTTTATCATATGCCACCACACAGTCATCAACTTGTCGGAGCTACAACCGAAAACCAAGACTTCCACGATTCACTGATGACGGCGTAGTTTCCAATTCCCAGATTCTTTGAGCGAACCCGGATGTAGGAAAATAGAACTAGGAAAAATAGAACTAGGATAGCATAGAGAATAGGTTATATGAAACGACAATGCTCATTTCCAGCGGCATAGCTTTAGTGACATTTGTACCTACACTTACATTTACAACAGGGGATAAATTCACAAATTTTCGGCAATCTTTGGACGTTTAGCGTCTTCAGGTTCATCTTCGGAAGACTGGGAAAAAAGTGTGTTGGTGACGGATACACAGCTTGAAGAGATTGTGAAATGAATACTGACCAGGATGTTTTCTCCCTTTGCTTGTCCATCTCCTGATTGAGCCTCATCTGCATCAGAATCCTTGTGCAACGTGAGCATTTCCGCATAATGACTTTGATCAAATCCTACCGTTCCTCTATTGCCATTGTCTATATCTTCATCCACATCCTCACCCTCATCAGATTCAATGCCTAAGTCGACTATCACCTCGGCAGGTTCAGCAATACCCTCTGTATCAAACTCCATACTTTCTGGTTCTTTTTGTATCCGCATCGTACGGTCTTTCTCCAATGCCCTCTCAAGAATGTCGTGCAAGTCGGTCATGCTCAACTGAAAGAATGGTTCTCTCCTCCCATCCCGAAAGCAATCTGATTTGAAGATCTGAACGTCCGCTGAGTCTTGCGACAGAGTACCTATTGTATCGGGTGTAAACTAACACCGTTACCGTCAGTGCGTCAGTGCGTAAGATGGACCAGGATTGATTTGTGAAACATACAGTACGAGTGTCGCGGATACATGCCATAAAAACTTCATGCTCGTTCAGGTGTCCAGATGTAGGGAGGAAATACCAAGTGGAAATGAAAGTACTCGGGGCTCTATTGACCGGTCGGAACCTGTTGTCGAGCAGCTGATTTCGACGAATGGTTGGGTAATTTCCCGATGTCCGTGATCGCTTCTTTGTATCCGGTATTTTGAGTCTTGCAAGCTTTGCTTCCCAGACATCGACGGTAACCTTCTCCAGCTCATGTGCTGCTGTGAAAATCTTGATAGTGACCACGACCCGAACACGGCGTCCAGTGCACAGTAAAACACGGGCCGCGTTGTAAGCAAGACTCTCGCGGCTTTGGGATCGACCCACTTCGAATATTATGGTAGGGTAGTGCTTAGAGTCTGGCCGTCTCTGACCACCTTCAGCAGGCGCGTTCGTCTGGGCGGGATAGATGGCAGCGTCGGGAGACTTGATCTTCTTGTCGAAGAGGTGAATGTCAGCGCTGCCACTGACATCAACGCCTTGTAAGGGGCCCATTTGGTGGAGTAGAATTAAGGCTGCTTCATGGGCAGCTGTTGGACACTTTACAAATAAATCCTTCCCATCGTAGTCAAATCTATAAATTTAAATTGTCATATTTCCACAAAACGTTGGTAAAGATATACCGTAAATTTTCTAAAGCTGGAATCTGTCCTTCAAGAAGCGATGTGATGAAATCGGAATCAACTTTAGAAAGGGTAAAGCCATCGGATTGACTCGGTTTATGGAGGGACTCTTGAATAAAGGAAACATAGTGTTGAAAAGAGAGACAAGAGGTAGTTGGTGTAGCTTCTGTGGCCTTTGCATCCTCCGTGGCTTTTGTAAAGGTAAGTGACACATGTCTGGACGAGGGAGGGGTAGGTGGCATGATGTAACGGGAAGGGATGGCGCTGGAAACCTGACGAGAGGGGGGCGGAGTGGGGGGACTCAGGTGTTGTTGAAGATATCCATAGAACCTGCTGGCAGGTGCAACATCCTCAGAGCCTTCAAACGATATCATCTTTGAAAAAGCAAACACTGTTACCGACTTTGTCACTGATGCATGTAAATTCCCACACCTGGCTTCATCCGAGCAACGACCCAGAGAAATGCTGCTCAACGGTTTCACCAAGACCCGAGGTGAGATTTGTTATCCTTAAAAGTGTCTCATTTATGTTCCATCCATCAGAAATCTGTGCGTGGCCAAGGTTCGGGGTAGTTGACGCAAGCGGCTTCCAGCCCAGGTTGACGCGAGTTTTGAACTTCGACTTCTCACATGAAGGACGAACAGGAAACGGAAAGTCTCATCGACGGGAACCGCGCTGTGCACCTATAATCCCATGACTAAACATTCATCGTCGACGGTCAAGACACTGGCAGTTCTCCAACAACGACTCCAATTGATCGGCGATGCTGCAATGAATCAGGTACGTTATCTTTCTCTTCGCCTGATCCTTACTTATCATTTCGTTCAGTGTCTTTGACTTTGTTGTCTCTTCAAGCGAGGGCAAACCCTGTGCCCGCATAAGTTACTGTAGCGAGACGCGGAATCCGTACGTTTTTTGTCGCTTATTAGTCCCTCTGACGCAGATTTCATCTCTAGTGACAAAGGTCCTTATTGCCGTCTTCTCTCGGAGGCACTATTACCAACGATGTCGTCACCGTTCCTGCCTACCTTAACGATACAGACACTAACAGTATTCCCACCTCCAGCAAGTCGAACGACGTCCAACTTTCAACCTCAACACAGCGCCGCGTCGTGTCTTCAAAATCATAGCATGAGGTGTGTTGATGAACGAATACAGCTAAGCAGCGTACTAACAAGACACGACAGTTCCTAACTCTCAGTGTCAAGAGTGTTGAGCGCCATTGGAGTTGCGGGCCGAGGCAACCGGAGAGAGAAAGCGTAATTTTGTCGAGACAATTCCAGATCAGTTTGAAGAACTACGACCCGCAAAAAGATAAGTGTTTCTCTGCTCAGTCTAGTGAGTTTTTTTTTTCTCCTCGCTATAGGAATCGAGTTTACCTTTGCGAATAGACTCCCATATGTCTGCGTCCCTGCATGTGCATCCAGTGCATCCTTGCTGACGCCGCTGATATCGATCGTGCAAAGCATAATGAGCTCGAGTACATGCCCGTTGACGATCTCACAAAGTATGTGAATCTTTAAACTATCCTGTCCTTCCATTCTCATCACACCGCGAAGGCTGAACAAAAACAAGCAGCTTGTGAAGAAGCCCACAGAGGTACGACACTTTCCTCGCTTCCGAGGCTATGAACAAGCAAATCCTAACCCTCTTCCTTTCCAAATGCAGGGCGCAGTCGACGAAGCAGAGTTACCTATAACAAATACTATAGTTGTGTTCTGTACCAAATATCTCCTTTTCAACGCACCTGAAATCACCACAGGAGGTTGGAATACCACATAAACGGATGCTAAAGAAAAAGAGAGCGCTTGTACTGAATCAAAATTGATGAAGATGCGACGAATTCTTACCAATGACTGGTGACCAAAAAGGTCAACCTCACAGCACTCCCTACACTAATCGGACCACAGGAGGTTGAAATACCATATAAACGGATGCTAAAGAAAAAGAGACTGGTTGTAGTGAGTCAAAATTGACGGAGATGCAACGAGTTCGTACTGGTGACTGATGATCCAAAGGATCAACCTCACAGCACTCCCTACACACAAATCACCACAGGAGGTTGAAATGCCACATAAACGGATGCTAAAGAAAAAGAAAACGCTTGTGCCGAGTCAAAATTGGTGAAGATGCGACGAGTTCTTACTGGTGCTGGTGACCCAATCCATTCCATTTGGAGGCCATCGTCGTTTTGGTTGTCGCCCTGTCAAACTTAGATGAAGAGTTATTATTTGAGACATTTTAAAGCAAAGCACATACAAGTTTGTGTGGGCATCAGCCCATCTGCCTCCATGCTCGCATTGGGGTCGCTGAGACTACTCCATTCATTAGCTGGTGGCTGGTGGTTAGTAGACGAATAAAAGTTAGATGTAAAACAAACTTACCGTGATTGATACCTGCATTCAACTCATGCACAATCGTACAAATGTAGGATTGGTGCTGTGGTGATAAATCGTGTCACGGTGATGAATTGAAAGCTATGTTTATCATCCAAATATCTCCTCAGTGCCTTGGTCATGATCCTTCTACATAAGTCCCACAACCACCGCTAGGGTTTGTAATCCCACTACCGATAAAAAGCTACCTCCTCCATGATCTCGGTCAACTAACTTTTCCAAACCGTGACATCACTTTAAAACACAGGTTATCTCCCAAATCGAAAATTGAATTCGAAAGGGTTCAGTATTTCTATTTCGTGGTGTCCAAGGTACGTTTTCCAACTTTATCGAGTATATCAAGTACATTCTGACCGACCATGACATCTTCTGCAACGTCGATTTTGTGTGTAACCGATATCGATGCAAAATTAGCGCCCTGCTTGAAAAGGGATGTCTGTCGTATACGACCGATTCGCTTTCGTGATCATGACCCTTCCACGCATGGAACATATTGCAACCGTTTCGCACACGCGAGGGCATGAAAACCACACCGGCAACAGCAACCAAGACGACTGCACAGAGTCCAGTAAATGACCTACGGAGAAGGTCCGACAGGGATGGGCTGTCATGCTCAAAAATGGTTTTTTTTAAACGACATATTATACTATATTGATACCCTATTTCACCACCGTTGCGAGATGTGATAAGAATTGTTGGAAGTGTCGTAGGCACAACAACTCGGCTGTGCCGATATCATATTTATTCTTATCTCGATCTCTTCAATTACTTTGATGGTCACTTAAGTTATCTGTTGTAAGTTTACAATGTCTCTGGCATTCGAGCCCTCGAGTCTTCCTTCCACCTACTTCTAGTACTTGTCAGGTTCACTAGCGAACCCGGACGAAAATAGTGTTAAAGATGGCGACGGAGGGGGTCGATTGATTCAGACTCCGTCACATCTGCATCTCCTTCACCTGAAAGAGAGACGAGAAACATGACACACACAGCAAGGCAGTATATAGCACAAGCAAGCAATCAGTATAGTTTCCGATGGACTGACAACCGTACCTATTCTATTCCCCGTGTCCACACAGGAAGCAATACTTATAAGCAGCTGGAACTCTGGTAATTTTCAATTTTCAACGCCATATTTGTTTTCGGCTATGTTGACCAGCACAGCAAAGTATATCAAGTTGGTATAATATACTACCTAAGACGACAGAAACAACCCAATGGAAATCAGCTAAACGTGTAGTAGAGATGGATAACATACTGACCACGTCCTTTCTACCAGAGTCTGGAAAATGGTTGGTCAGCCTGGGTCAGGGTCGGGTAGTGCAATAAGCCAAGCCTCTCCACGATGTCCGGTGACATGTGTCCCACGGAAGACATCAAAACCGGAACAACGACCGCCGCTAATGCTGCACTCTCATCTTTTGGCTGTTGATTCCACAAGGCCAGGGAGGCAGCGTTACGGACACTCCATTCGAGTAGCCGCACACGAGTGAGCATACCGCCGGGAGTATGAAGTGTGATGGCGCATCGGAAACGAGTGAAGTCAGTGAGATCGATCTCCACTGCAAGTTCTGGGTAGGTTTTTTGAATAAAGAAGAAGGGAACAACAGCTGCGTGGATGACCTGTACAGATGTGATATAGGACTGGTGAAGGATATTGGGATAGAACGCACGTGTAATTTTTTGTAGCTCTTTGTCTGAGAAAGACGTGGTTCAACTTTCATATGCAGACTAAAACAGGACCAATTGGACTAATCGATAAGGGAAATTATGGAACATACCAGTGAGTGACGGCTCTGTCTGGAGGGTGATTTGCAAGATCGAGTGCCAGTACTGTCCAAAGCATGAAGCTCTGTCGCCAATCCGCCATCCATTTGCCCATCAGCTTATCAATCTCACTCGGTTCAAGTTTGGCCGATTTGGCGCCATTCAGATCAGCAGTTGAATTGAGACTGCAATCGATTTTGTGAGAAGCCTTCCATGAGAGGGCTTGACACTCTTTGGACTGCAAAGGGGCCGACGAAATGAGTGGTCAACACAGACTGACCTACCAAGCTACACTCACACAGTATGTGGCAATACTGAAAATGAGACGCATGAAATGATTGAGATCTAATAAAAAGGAGAAACTGACCGACAACGGCTGCATCGCTTGGCTTGATTGCTGGGAATTCCAGCATTGCAGTAGAAGCAAGCGGCCGTCATTACTGGCTAGTATGAAGACAAGGTAATTTGATCTCCGACTGAACACCCTTCCTCCCTTCCTCATCCAGGGTCATCCGGCTTGGGCTGCAGGACTATGCTAATTGCAATGGTATAACTAGTACATATAGCATTCGAGATGGCAATACGGATAGTTTGACCTGCCGTATTTCGAAAAAGATCAAAAGATTGTTGACTCTTGATTGTAAATAATGTTATTCAGTGCCATGAAACTAATACAAGGATGATGAAAAAAGTATGCGAAGACGGAGAACAAGATGCCCTCTACGTTAGTCAGAGGACTTGACCTCCAATGTGTTTCTCTTGCCATTGTGCGATTTTATGTCTTCGAGATGTTCCAAGAGAAGATAGATGGTCATGCTGATAAGGAGGAACCCTGGCAGACAACTGTCAGCATCATGAACATTATGAGAAAACTAAACACGTTCTTGTCTAGGATTGTTCGATAGACAAAAGGCCGGTGTGTAATGTTGGTCATAATCAATCGTTGTGGTATGTACGGTAAGCCGGAAGGTCGCAGTTCGATTGGGTTGGGGGGTTGGTTGCGGTGTGGGTAGATCATCGTCGTGTCAGAACTCACAAATATTTGGATGGCTGCGACATTGACTTCGAGTGGTTAATCCCTGCCTTGGCGTAATCCGAGACCCGCTTCTCGAAAAAGTTCGTCTTGCCCTGTAGCGAGATCACATCCAGGAAGTCGAAGGGATTTGTCTGGGAAGCGACGATCGGCAACAAATTTTATATACTGACACATGAGGTCAGCGTTCATGATGATAAGCTTGACCGGAAGAGCATCCGTGAGGAATTCTTGCTCAATGGCAACGGCATCCGTGAGAACGCGCTCAATGGTGTCGGGTGAGGACGACGCTGCAGGTGGCTGCAGAGAAGGAATGCAAAGTCGGTGTGCATACCCTCATCACAAATGATGAGTTCGTGGAGAATGTAAGACCCAGCATTGAGGCCACGCTTCTTGAAGCCTGACAAAGGCTACCAAACGCTCGCCCAAAAATTGAAGCCGACAGGACGAGGAGGGCTGACTTTCCTCGGTTCCAATACGGCACGGTTACTATATTCATAACGGTTCGCGCAGAGGTGCTCCTAATGAATGCGGCTACGGTAAATGGGGTTGGACGAACAACGAGGATGCATACAGACCATGAGTTATGCTGGCGCCGGTGAGCCAAAACAGATACCAACCATTTAGCAAAGACATTTTGAGTTGATGTCGGACAGCATTCTTCCATCTTCAAGCTGCTTGCGGAAAATAATGAGAAATTGGCGAGGAGGAAGGGGACGAAATCCTTCTGAATGTTGTAGTCGAATAGCGTCCGTCCATCTTCAAGCATCTTGCCGACGAAGATAGGAGGTGTTGGCGAGGAGAGAGGGGACGAATTAGCGGTCGGAAATCCAGGAAGGGAATAGAGTCGTCCTGGGTATTGTAATCAGAGTCCATCCGCGAGATGCCTGCCGTCGAAAATAAGAAGTCATTGGATGGGGAGACCGTCTGTCGTTTGTGGAGAAAATAAGTGGTCGCAGGTCAAAGCAGAATTTCGACTGTCTTCGGGTCGTTTGCGGCGAAAATTGGACGTTCTTGGCCAGGAAGAATCTCTTCATCTCCGTAAGGGTCTTCTGGTTCAGTGTCGTAGTCAGACAGAGTACGTCTGTCTGCGAGTTAGTTGTTGGCAGAATAAGGCTGAAACGAGGGGCCATTAGATATGAAGTCGGGGGGTGGCGTTTCGGCATGGGGATAATATGTTCATCTAGAATGACAAAAATTGTCATTAGAAAAACATCATGACACATCAGGCCTCAGGTTTCGTGGGGTGTGTAGGGTAGCGAAGGAGTTGGTCGTTGAAGTCGCGGGAGATGGCAGATAGCCTCTACGAGAGGGAGGGCCAGAGGGTGACGAAGTTTGCGGTTGATGTGGCCGAAGACGAGGACGAGAGATTCTTGGATTCTGCCGAGGTCGGAGAGGAGCCCATTAAGAGGAAAGTTCTTCATTAGCTGATTGTATCTGTGAACGAAGAATTTAAGAATCTTCCAAACCGGGGGTGTGACATGTTACTTGAATAAGTAACCATTTAACCATCATATGGCGTCTGCCCCCCCCCTAGTACGCCCCCTCGAAAATGCCCGCCATCTTCGATATTGTCATCTCCCGTGGTTAGAGTACCCAAGTTTTACGACGAACACAAACGCGACGAGTTTCAGCTCTTCGGCTATGATGAAAACATTCACGAGCCGATACCATTCGAGAATCAGAATAAATTCACCCAGTTCCTCTGCGTTCAGAATCCAGATTTCCCAATTTCCGGTTTTAGATTCACTCTTGACGACTTTGCTAACGTGGCCAATGCCATGGCCAAATTGATACAAAAGAATGGTAAACACTCGCTTTCTGTCTTATTTTGGCCACTCTTGCTGACGTATGATCTAGACTTTGCGGAGAAGCCCTTGCTGGTTTTCAAGAACACGGGGACAATCCTCCACTCGGCCACGTAACCGACTCTAAATGCAAGCCCGACATAACTGCCGCCTTTGACAAGGACTGGCAGAACGAGGCCACATTGTGGTCATGTGTCTGATTTGTGGCCGAAAAAGCGTCCTCAGGAAAAACCAAGGAAGAGCAGAAGAAACAAGCGGTATCCTATCTACATTACCTCCTACTCGCGCGACCCGACCTCCACGTTGCGCAGGGGATGCTGATCGACGACAAACGAGTCTCGTTCCTTTTAGGGATTGAAGGCGTCGGCATACGCAGCCTATCCGTGACTTGGAAAAGCAGTAACCTGCCCAAGTTGATGTATGCATTCATTTATCGCCTCTACAAGCCAGCGCACTTCGCAGATCCTTCTTATCTCTCTGTGCCTAAAAAATCTGTCAAATATTCTGTGCGCATCACTCTGTCGCAAACGAATGCAATCGTTTGTCGTGGATTTTTCCCCTTATTTGCCGCTAATCCGTTCGGAACTCGTACCCATGTGCTCACCAACCCATCATCCAACGTCGAGGTCAACGGCCAGGTTCTTACCGTCTTGAAGCATTTGTACACCCTCCAGGGACAGAAAGACGTCCTCACCGCCTTCGGGATCCACGAAGCATCTCATACACGGATGGATCCCTCCCTCAGTTCGCCATGGACATGTAATCACTTACCGGTTACCCTCGTCGAAATCTTACTCAGCCTGGCCACCTATTTCATCCACGAACCTCACGGATGACTAGCAGACCATTTCCGCAAGTACCACGCATATGCCGCGAAATCTTCGAGACCCCATCGAATTCGCCAACGCGAACATCTGATACATCCAGTGAGCCTCCTATCTACCTACACCCTCCGAGACTTACAAATGAGAAGAAGTCACAGCCACGTCATCCGAAGACGAGACTGATCAACTTGCAACCCAACCTCCGAGCCCCCGTCTCCCGCCGATCGAATTCCTGGAAGTCCATCGACCTCCTACTCCACATCCTCAGAGCATCGGAAGCCTACTCAAATCGCGCACAAGCTTTTCTGGTTGTCCAGAAACAGCTTGCGCAGCAGGCAGCAGAAGAGATACCTGAAGGAAAAGAAGACCACGAAATAGACGACGCACCTCCTGTATCCCACCCCCTCTTCATTCCCAACCAGTTCCAACACCTCTCCCAAATATTCTCCCGTTGACTACGACATGAGCGATGTAAGCTCCGACGATGATATGGAAGGTGGCGAACTTGTTGGCATCGAGACCGACAGCAAAGAATGAAATTCCCCCTTCTTCATCTGACCCAGCATGTTTTCGTTGACGATATATTTCGTCGACTCCATGAGGGAACTCTGGCACACGGAAAACGACGATGAAGAACAGAAGAACAACGAGAGTGGATGGACCACTGGGTGGAGGCAACCTAAGCTCAGCCTTAGAAGCTGCAAGGAGGCAGTAGATTTGGAATACAAGGTACGAAAGCTCCTCGTAAAACAGCTTGCGGGAACTGACACATACCAGAAAACGATAGGCAAGAACTCCAGAGTTCTTGCGTATGGCCCCTTCCATCATGCCCTCCCCGACAAACGCGACTATCGCCTCTGCCCCACTGTGACGTACTCGATTTCTTCGGCTATGGAGGACCTGGATTCAAGAAGTCAACCTATACAAGTTACCTGTTAGCAACTCCATCAACAACCTACGTTCGAAACCACACGTAGAGTATGGAACATTTATCCACCAAGTTGAAGCCTACCTGGCGACAAACATTTTGAGGACGGAGTCAAGATACCTCCGAAAGTCCTCGACGGCGGATACCTCATGCCCAATATACATGACAACTCCCCTCGCTACCGATTTCTCCTTGTAGAAATTTCCTTATCACTCATGGCAGCAAGGTGTAGCCATCCACGTCTTGGACACCCAGGCGGCTGGCTTCAGTTATCCGACATTCGACATCTCATAAGCCCAAACTTCCCTGCCCGGAAAGGAACTCCTTGCGACTCATTATTTCCCCCCATATGACGGTTCCGATAACTTATGGCTTGATGACTGTGGCGTTGTACCTCTCATAATCATGATGTTGGGTAGGCGGGGCGAAGG
>QDKV01004597.1_pt1 | contig 10795 bp, 11 predicted proteins | sample 1861101 | NCBI WGS metagenome assembly QDKV01 (sample SAMN04275158, study PRJNA302643) | Fungus metagenome, whole genome shotgun sequencing project. | isolation source: fruitbody | host: Mallocybe terrigena | place: Sweden | collected 2013 | reverse complement strand
ACCGTCGACTTCTCGCCACCTGGCTATAATTTCAAGAAGAACCCTTCCATGTATAACTACAACGCGTTTGTTGCAGCATCTCCCGCTTAAGCCTCCACCTTCTCCTTTGATCTTCATTGCCGTTCTTATTCTCAGAAATACTTTTATCTGAATTGGAGTACTATTCGTTTTCGTCTTCGAGCAACATATTTTATCCTTCCTTGTAACAGGCTTCTTTTTTCTTCATGTTCATGTTAATTCTTCTATACATCCCCTTTTCACATGGATGCTCGTTGGTTTCAGTTTCCAGGATGCAGTAGTGTTTGAAGGATGTTCGCGTTATCGTGACTGCCTATTCGTTCGTTAACAAAAAGAAAGACCCGATGAGTCTAAGTTTACGCGCTCAATGACTTGAAGATTGCTAATGTCGTCGAAACATTCCATTGAACGAGGCCTTCAAGTTGATGACACTAAGAAAACTATTTTAAAGCTTGTTGACCTTGAATCAAATTCTAACATTTTACTAATGCGGTAATTCGCGTCGCTTGAGCCTTGATTCAAGCGCTTCATCAACCATACAGGAGGAACTGAATAATGCCTTCGAGTACCCCGCGATTCCTTCCACTGCCAAACCAGCCTCCCAATCAGCTGAAGGATTGGGAATCTCTGAACAAAGATATAGCATCTGCACTCCTGGTCGAAATTCAAAGTGTACAAAGACATGCGAATGAGAGCAGAATCTGCGGGCATGACAGTGTATACACTGGCATCGCTGGTGCGTTCCAATAGTGGAAACCAGCTGGGCATTTTAACCACCACGCACAAGGTATTGCATTCATGGGATACCACATTGCGCAGGCGAACCCACCTGTACATGATGAGTTTCTGGTCCCCCAGTACCTCATCGAAACAGCAGATAGGAACCTAGCAAGAGTGCTCCATCACAACCCCATCAACATAAAGTATATGTACTCTCCAACGCGCCTTTCCTTCATGGAGACATTCATTGGAGTCGCCACCCTTGTCCTCGTTCGTGCACCATTAACTTCCGAACAAATCATCTTGGATAATTGGCGAGCCGCCAAGGAGTATCTTGAGTACACGTTGAGGCTCACTTTGGTTGCGGAGAATACAGGTCGCTCCACTGCAGACAACGTGGACGAATGTGAGGTTCTCTACGGCCGTGCCGGTATGCTCTATGCGCTTCTGTACCTTCGCAACGCCTTCCACGATTGGTCCGAAGAAGACAAGGCTCCTTTCCAGCAACTCATCTCTGACGGGACCCTTGCAAAACTTGTAGATTCCCTTATGGCCAGTGGAAGACGAGGCGGAGCTCTCCTTGCCTCTGAATTCAAGAAGAGGGATGCCGTGCAGCTTCCGCCGTTGATGTGGGCTTGGCACGGAAAGCGTTATCTGGGTGCGGCTCATGGAGTAGGTCAGCGAGATTTCTTCTCCTTCGTCGCATTTTAGTATATTCCCCAGGACAGCCGGTATTCTGCAAATGCTTCTCAGCTGCCCGTTTGCCTTGATTCAGAACCATATGGGGGATATCCTTAAGACCGTAGATTGGCTGGTGGACCTACAAGACGAGAAAGGTAACTGGCCCTCTCACTGTCCAGACGGAAGGGGGGTCCCAAAGACAACGAAGTTGTCCAGTAAGCAATGCCCTTGTGTTTTATTATTTTAACTGATTTCCGGGCTTAAAGATGGTGTCATGGCGCTCCAGGCGTTGTCATCCTGCTCTCCAAGACTCTTCACATACTTCGCGCCCACAAGGATGTTCTTCACGTCACTGAGGCAACCGTGGATAAGTTATATCAGTCCCTGCACCATGGTGCACATCTTGTCTACAACCAGGGTCTCCTACGCAAAGGCGTTGGATTATGTCATGGCGTCTCTGGCAACGTCTACGCTCTCCTTTCTGCGTCCGACATACTGGATAAGGGTTCTACCTCGCCTAACTCGTCGTCCACCATAACTGATTTATCGCTTAATCTGCGGAAGTGTTTCTCCAAAGCCGCCCACTTGGCATTCTTGGGTAAATTCTATAACGACCCCAGTGTTTTGCCTGGGATGCGTACCCCGGATCATCCATGGAGCCTCTATGAGGGCATGGCAGGTATGTGTTGCGCGTGGGCAGAGGTGTTGTGTAGGATGGATGCGAGGAGTCCAAGAAGGAAGCAGAGTGGATTTCCAGCTTATGATGACTTGTGATTGCTTTTCCAGTGATTTGAATCATTGATTCTACTAGTAAGAAGTCGGACAAAGAGCTTCATGCTTACTACTGTACGAACGAATGCACCGATCTTCCCTATTCTGAGGTCTTTCAAGTATAATACAAGTTTGATTTGCATTCGATTAGAAGATAGACCGGTAAACCGGTCCGTCAATTTTTGTAGCCTCTGAACTACAGATGTCCTCCCTCTCTTTGTTTTTTATAGCTCCGCTTACCTTCTGAGTGGTCTTCACTCGTATCTCCTCGACTTTCGCATAGTTTTCAGGGGCCTTCACTTAGTGTCACCGATTTGGAACAACACATACCATATAATCATATTATCTAATCAGAGTGCAGCGCACTGGTCGCGAGTCTTAAGTATTAGCCGGTGAATCATGATGGTACAAACTTCCTGTTCTTTCTACTCCTTCCTTATAACCTTCGGGGCGGATGTGGCCTTTCCTCGCCCTTTTGGCACTCTGTCTAACCACCAGAACAATTCATGTTTCTGCTGCGGTCCCTGGGACGTTCGAGGATGGTGGAAACACGCTGGTTAGCGCCATGATGGTCAGCAAAGCAGCAATGGTTCTTTCTCTGTCTGTTTTAACTTCTTCTTTGCTAGCTATTCTTAGGCAATACACAGAAGGTGTACATTTTGGATAAGGCGGAGATGAATGCAGCTCAAGTCAATGGCCATCCCGCATGGGGAGCGGTCTGGTAAGTCTTGCCACATTTATTCTGATAACCAATCAATGGTCACAGGGACATCACATCGCGAAAGGCGACGGTCATGGATGTACGTACAAACAGTTTTTGCTCTTCCGGTATGCACCTTCCCAACGGATCGTACGTCACCTTTGGTGGAAATGGCGCTGTGGGGCCGGGTGGTGCCATCGGTTCTCAAGCAAATCCTGGTGGTTACTCTGCCTCGTGGGATTCCACTATTCAGGACTTTGACGGAACTAAATCCATTCGCGTTCTCAATCCGTGCACGAATTCCGACTCTTTTAGTTCATCTGCTTGTCAATGGTACGATGATCCTAGTGTATTGTCGATGAAGAAGAGCCGATGGTACTCTGCTGCTGAATCCACGGCTGAAGGGAAGGTGGTCATTATCGGAGGCTTCGCCAATGGGGGGTACGTGAATAGGAATTATCCTAATGACGATCCCGCGTATGAACATAATGCATCTGAACCGACGTATGAGTATTATCCGCCAGTTGATTCGACCCCTCAAGTCTTCCAATTTCTTGTCAGTACATCTGGCCTTAATGCTTATGCTCATACGTTCTTGATGCCGTCTGGGAAGATGTTCGTTCAAGCTAATCTCTCCACAGGTGAGACTCCGACACTCCACATATGGATAATTCATTTAATTCCAATTTAGTGTTGTGGGACCATACGACCAATCAGGAAACTCCGTTACCTTCTATGCCTAATGGTGTTGCTCGTGTTTATCCAGCTTCAGGTGCAACGGCAATGTTACCCCTGACACCTGCAAATAATTATACCCCATCAATACTCTTTTGTGGAGGATCTGACATGCCAGAATATGCTTATGGAAATTATACCTTTCCTTTCATCGACACTTGGGAATACCCAGCATCGAAGGATTGTCATCGGATTACCCCGGAACCGCAAGATGGGTCATCTCCTACATACGTCGCGGACGACGATATGCTCGAAACAAGAACCATGGGCCAATTCATCATACTCCCGACTGGTCAACTTCTAGTGATCAATGGTGCACTGAATGGCACTGCTGGCTACTCTACGTTAACGCTCACTACGCCCTCGTTTGCGAACATGCCTTATGGAGAGTCCCTGGCGTCTGGTCCCGTGCTTACTCCCTCAATCTACAATCCTGACGCACCGGCAGGTAATCGCTGGTCAAAGGACGGTTTACATGCGTCTACTATTCCTCGTCTGTATCACTCATCTGCGATCTTACTACCCGACGCTTCGGTGCTCATCGCTGGTTCGAATCCAAACATCGAGGTGAATTTGTCAACAATATATCCAACAACATACATGGCGGAGGTATTTTATCCACCATACTTCAATGTCACTACGCGGCCGACACCGACTGGCATGCCGAAGACGCTCGGTTATGGGGGAGACTATTTCGACATTCTTATTCCAGCCTCTTCCTATTCAGGGTCGGCAAACGATGCCGCTGACTCTACGAAGGTCGTGATCGTCCGTCCAGGCTTTACGACACATGCAATGAACATGGGTCAGAGGTATATGCAACTAAATAACACATACACTGTCAATTCCAATGGTTCGATTGTTTTTCATGTCGCTCAGCCACCTCCAAACCCCAATCTCTTCCAACCAGGACCAGCACTGATGTTTGTCAACGTCCATGGAGTCCCATCCGTTGGAAGTTATGTGATAGTAGGCAACGGTCAAATCGGGACACAGCCTACGCAGTCGGCTGTAGTATTACCTGCGATCATTCAGCTCGCTAATGTAACAGGCACCTCGAATTCGAATGAAGGCGATGTCAAACGTTCAAATATTGGCATTATTGTCGGAGTTACGATCGGGGTCTTGGCGTTGCTCGCGATGGTCGGTGTAATATTTGGGCTCATCCGGAACAGGAAGGGACGGCGCGGAGGGGGAAGACCACGACGTGGGCGATCAATATCTAAATCTGCACAGAAGGATGTCGCAATGAGGATGCTTTCTGGCAACCGTACTGGTTCGGAGAGTTTCGTTCCACTGCAGAACAATGACTATCCGAAAGAGTCCTTTGTGGAAATGGATACTCGCAGAACGACTGAACAATTACCTCACCTAGGAAGAGAGTATAATCCGCCTCAAAGGACTTATGTTGGTGGAGGATATCAGCTGCGTTAGTTTGCTAGTTGGGTTGTACCCCGTCCTTTTGAACTTTTCTCTGTACAAGACCCTTCATATCATTTGAACATTTGTAGCAAAAGTTTCAATACTGTACAATACTGACTTTAGTTTGTACGTATGAATGTTTCAGAGATGGATACTTTGCATTTGTCATTTCATTCCCCACTCAGAAATTTGAAAAACACATCAAAATCGCACACAAAGGAAATAATATAACTGGTGACTTCTAGATTATGAAAATATATTATATGCCACTGCAGCGCATGTTGAACAGCTGGAGCCGGCATCACAGAAGGTTCACCAGGAGCTAAAGGCAGAGAAGACTAGGTGGGAGAATGTGCGGCTGCTCCATTGAGATAGGCGGGAAGATTTATTTGCTAGAGGTTTCCAACTACTCAGACTTGCTGCTGCTGCTACTGTTTGGACTCCACACAGCCTCTGTGGACTCCGCTAAGAGATGTGGGGGCAGGAAAAAAGGAGAATAAAATAATAAAACATACTAGCATGTGCACATACATAAATACACTGGGTCAATAAATGTGGCAGCGAGTAAAAAACACACAAAGTCCGAATAAAGGATGAGGCGGCGAGCCAGGGACCTGCCTACTGATGGCACTCCTGGCTGCTTGACACCACGTCGTTGTACCCCAACACCCCAACATCCAATCAATCAACAAGACTTTGTGGAGGAGGAAGCTTGGTCTCTCCCAGTGGCGTAGTATATGCAGCGGTGATTCCTCCGTCGACCACGATATTAGTGCCCTGTGAAAGGTCAACGAACATGTGTTGGAAATTGGTCGAAGAGGACGAACTGTCATAAAGCTGCTCTCGTCGGTAGCAACTGGGAACAGCCAAAATAAGATTCTTCTCAAGAAAGAAGACCAAGCAATCTCACGAAAGAGTACAGCCTTAGCAACTTCCACTGCTTCACCAAATCTGCCGATTGGGATATGGGTCATACGGCGCTCGAGTTTCTCCTTAGTGTCCAAAAAGTCCATGAGTTGGGCTACGGAGGTAGTACGTCATCAGCTCGAGCTACAGCCGCGATAATCTAAACGGGTTTTACGAGTGTTCAGAGGCCCGCTGAGGAAAGTAGATCCCTCAGATTGTCTAGATATTCCGAATGCTAACAAATTCACTTACGAGCAGAGAGCATTGATGCGAATGCCCTCCCTTGCATGGACTACAGCCAACTCTCGGGAAAGAGACATCACAGCACCCTTGAAGAATTCAAATGTTCAACGCAAAAGAACTTGGGACGTAACAGTGCCCATACCTTGGATGCACAATCTAGTTCAAGCCAGGATATTGTAATTGTCAGTCGACGAACTCAATCTGAGATTTGAGAATGGAACAAACAAGCGAGCTGAGGAGTCGCTGATCCAATTACAGCCACAATACTCGTAGTGTTGATAATACTTCCTCCGATATGAAGACCCTTTGTTTTATCCGTAGGGTTCTGCCTCATCGCCAGGATGGCGTACTTGCAGCCCCACCAGACGCCCTTGACGTTGACCTGCATTGTAAGATCCCAGACATGCTCTTCGGTCTCTAGAGCGCCTACATCTTCCTGGTGTAGGATGGCTAAGAGATCGGCTTAATAGGGCATCAAGCTATACGATTCTGTCAAAGTCACACAGACCAGCATTGTTAAACTAGCGGATCGGTCAGTTCTGGACAAGCCAACGAGAACGCTTGCCTACCATAACATCAAGTCGCCCAAACTCCTGGATGGCTTTATCAACTGCGGCCTTCACATCTGCCTCGTTGGCAACATTAGCTTTGAATGGGACAGCCTTGACGTTGGGGTATCGCTGGTTGATCAGAGTAGCTGCTTTATCCACTGCTGCATGGTTGGAATCGACAAGTAAAACATTAGCTCCCTCCGATGCAAACAGAATCGACGTTTCCAATCCGATGCGACTAATTAATCAACGCCGCTTAGCCAGTGTTTTCACAACTCTCATCTCGATGGCTCACCCCCCAGCCCCTGTAACGATAGTTGACTGAGTTATGTTAGGAGACAAATTAAACCACGAAACGTATTCTGGAAAAGCACCTTGTGTTCGAGCCTTCCCGTCATGGTTTCGAGAGACGAAAGATATTCGGAAGGCTCTAGATAGATAGGCAACCTTTATACTAGTGGTGCCACCGTTCAGTCCCTGAACCTAAGTTGGGACCCGAACTTTTGAAAACTGAACTGAAGTCCGGTTAAAGGTTCGAAGGGTAGGTAGGACCGAACCTGGCGTTTTAGTCTTAGGTTCGGCTGACAACAGCAGCCTAAGAACCGGTTCGAACTGTTCAATTTACAAGGCTTTAAAATTGTGAATTAAATGTGGCCCAAAGTAGATTGTCCGAGAACAGCCGGGACCATCTTCTATGCCTTCTCATCGCTACCATGGGCACAATGTTGCAGTCGCTTAGTCCCCTCGTTTCCCTATCCCGGATGTGCCTTCTCTTCGCTAAACGCCCCTTGCTCTCCTCGATCCACCAGCCAAACAAAGTTACGTGTGATTCTGCACCGTGGGCTGTCTTCAACAGCAGGGGCTCAGAGTTGGCGCTTAGGCTAAGCGATAGTCAGCCCGACGAATTGATTGATTTAGTAAGTCGTCTCCCAAAGGTTTGTTTGTTTACATTTTGATCATCTCTGTTAGAAAGCGGAGGCATCAACATGGACAATCTTTTCTTAGATCTTATCAGCTCGTGCAAATTTTAAAATAACACCATTCCGATGGTTTTCCAGATGTTCCGGGATATTGCGGAATCCCCAAAAAGGAGGGCAGAAATATGATGCCTTTGATTCCGAATCGGAACGACACTGTCATTTTGGTACGAGGGCCAAGGTCACCAAGTTGGACCAAAACCGTCGCCTTTCGGACCCAGTCACAGTTGTGAAGAAGTTCTGAGTATTTAGAATGGTGAAGAGCTTCCGTTCCTCGTGAATCCCCTCCCCGTAATGTTCGACCTCAGCCAGTTACAAACCAAGTCTTTAGCTTTTGTTATCCTCTTGGGATTATTCTTCATCTGGACGAGAAGCCTCTTTGGAAGGAAGCGGAACAAACACCTCCCACCTGGACCGAAAGGCATTCCCATCTTTGGAAATTTCCTTCAGCTTTCTAAGGCCAAACCTTGGAAAGTGTTCGAGCAGTGGGGGAAGGAATATGGTGAATTTTCTTTTTATCCCCCGGTGGGACCTCTCAACGCTGATACGGAACATGGATAGGTCCCATCGTGTATATCGAGACATTTGGCCAAGGAATGCTGGTGCTGAATTCGCACAAGGTCGCATCTGATCTCCTCGACCGCCGTGGTACGATTTACTGCGACAAGCCTAGATTCATCGGTGCGTGACACTTGTGCTGATAGTGCATGTCCTAACCTCTCATTTCTACCAGTCCTTAATGAGATCCTGACGCATGGATTATTCTTGCCTTCGACTAGATATGGCGATCTGTCAGTAATTCATTTGTGATTTTCTGCGATTCCACTGAGCTCTAACCTTGAAACAGTTGGCGCAAGATGCGTCGTGCACACCACGATTCCATGAACAAGGTAGCGACTCGCGCATACGATCGCATACAAGAGAGAGAAGCTATAATGTTCACTGAAGCATTGCTTCAAGATTCGAAAAGGTGGAGGCAGGAGGTTTGTCGGTGAGTCCAATCCTTCTTCCACGTATATTCCTTTCCGCCTTATTAACGCTGGCTCGCAGTGGAGCAACGTCCGCTATCCTGTCTGCTGTGTATGACATACCTCCAACGCTGTCTTTGGATAATCCCGTGGTCACGAAGGTCGATGAAATTGGCGAACATATCGGTTATGCGACATGTCATGGGAATCACCTCGTCGAATTCTTTCCTTGGATGAAGTACCTTCCCTCTGCAATTGCTGGCTGGAAGCTCAAGACAGAAGGAATTTTCGTCGAGTTTACCGCCTTCTTTAATGAGTTGTTTCGGGATGTTGAGAAGAGAATCGTATGGGTCGTTTCCCTTATGTTTTCTTCGGTGGACGATGATCTTAGTAAACTAGGATGAAGGTGATGAGCTGCCGGGCATGGTCGGGAACTTGATTCGGGAGCGAAAACGACTCGGCCTAAACAACATCGAGGAGGCTTGGCTGGCTGGATCAACATAGTGTGTAACTTCTATTTTCACTCACCATTATCGGTCTAATATAATTTGTAACTACAGCTTATCTGGTGCAGACACAGTGAGTGGATGGAATTCTTACTTCTCGCGTGCTTTAACTGTCACGCATTAAATGCAGACTGCTGCCGCATTGGCATGGCCCCTCCTCGCTTTAATCGCCTATCCTGACAAGCAGAAAAAGTGCCAAGAGGAGCTGGATGCTGTTATCGGCCATGCACGAATGCCTACGTTTGAGGATATGGACAATCTTCCGTATTTGAAGGCGACAGTGCGAGAGGCCTTGCGTTGGAGAGCGGTTACGCCACTTGGTAGGTTTTTCTCCGTATCCGGCATGAACATTGTTTGACTGAGATTGTCATCAGGTTTGCAACACGTTACAATGCAGGTAAAATCCAGTCATCTCGGTCACAAATATGCAGGTCTTCACGATTTTTTACAAGAATGATTGGTATCAAGGTTATTTCATCCCGAAAGGCACCGTCTGTTATGCCAACGTCTGGTATTATTTGTCCCATCCCTTAGGAGATGATCATAGTTGATTTCCCTCACAGGTCACTAAATCGGGATCGAACGGTTTATGTGTGTCCTGTTCTGACTATCTTTTGTTTTCCATTGTGCCCCTTACATGCTACCCAGGGTCCGGATGCAGATGACTTCAATCCCGACCGCTTCATTGATGACAATGGGGAGCTCCTACCTCCTGTTGCAGATACTAGGGATGGTGTGTTATGGTACAACTTTGTGTTGCTTAACTTGCTAACTTGAGTAATAGATGGTCAGTAAGATGTTTTGTTTCCATTCACTTCCCTCAAATTGTATTCTCATTGACTTGTCCACTTCAAGGGCACCTCACATATGTGAGTTATATTCTGCAGACCCTTTCTGCATTCCAATCTAACTTTTACATAGGGTTTTGGTCTCAGGTACTCACCTTCTCAACTTCCAGTTGTGCCTTGCCATTTGACTTGACATATGCAGGAGATGCCCTGGTCGTCATTTTGCCAACAACCTCATCTTCATCAACATTGCTTGCCTTCTCTGGGCAGCCACAATTTCTTCAGTGGTTGATGAGCAGACTGGGAATCCAGTCTTACCTGACCTGATGGGTGGTGGTGATACAGATTGGATAACAGTGTAAAGTGATGTCCTTCTGCTTTTCTTGTTATGGCTGACCAAATCTTGTATAGATGGCCATTGTCTTTTGAATTTGTGGTGAAACCAAGGTTTGCAGAAGCTGTTGCTATGATTGCAGAGACAAAGGGGTCATATATATAAGTGCACTGTTTTCTATTAGTAGTTGTGGATCGGCAAGCCAAGTTATCTGTCTTTGTAATATTATTTGGTTTCTACCTTGTTTGATTTATTGTCTTTTTTTGGGAAGGTCAGCACAAAAATAAGCAAAAAATAAATTTTAAAAAATGAGATTGATATACATCAGGAAAACTGCAATTGCCTTTTGAAGAACTTATCACGCTTTTTTCCCCTTAATTGCCTTTCATGTACTTTTACAGAATTTGCCAAAGGCAGCAAAGTAGTTTAAGTACAGGAAAAGTCAAAAATATCTTGTCTAAGGAAATCCAAAAGG
>QDKV01004598.1_pt1 | contig 10796 bp, 11 predicted proteins | sample 1861101 | NCBI WGS metagenome assembly QDKV01 (sample SAMN04275158, study PRJNA302643) | Fungus metagenome, whole genome shotgun sequencing project. | isolation source: fruitbody | host: Mallocybe terrigena | place: Sweden | collected 2013 | reverse complement strand
ATGTTCAACAGAGCCAGATGATACTGTGTTACAGAGATTGCAAGTAATTGGTGGACCGATCGTGAGGCAGAAGGTGCGATTACCTGAGGCCATGAAGGTAGTTTGTTGCAAATCAACTCTCTAGTGGCTCCCTTAAATACGAAAAGTTAAATGTATAGCGAAATTGGTATTTTTGCTGTACATGTAATTCCCTGGATAATACGGACAGTCCGCCTTGATTTATGACACTGCTTATGATAGTTCACCGGTCACCGATCGGATCTGGCACCGAAAACGGTCCTGATATATACTGATAGGCACACACGAAATCGTTTGAATCAGTCATCGCCGATAAGTCTCAAGGCTTGAGTTTGGAAATCAGTTACCATCAGTCCGGTACACCTGCTGTCACCGACCGAATTCTTGTAAGTTCCATTGTGAAAATCCTCATCACGGAAATTTCTCCTTCAAAACGTAGAACTTTTATTTTTACAGTAAATGTTATTTGTCACACCCTACATGATGCAAGGGGGATGGCGAAGTCTCAATCCCGGAATCATTTGGAACTCATGTTTTCCAACTCCACAAACCATTTGATCGCGTGTACTGGCGCCAATTTCGATGATAGGCTCGTGACCAGCCTGAATAAGAAGGCGTGACCTTTGGTTACGATACGCCGTGCAGTCGGTCACCGGTCTGTATTATGTGTATAGAAGACACATGACATTTTGGATGGTGTCGAACAACAGAAACCCGTTTAAACAGTTTCTTCTTATCGATATCGCCAATTTCCTAACTGCCTCAACTCCATGTGCGCTGACGGTCACAGACACAGCAGGCAAGAAAGCATTTTCGTGCTGGGAAAATACATTCCGGGCTAAGTGTCCGGTTTGGGTCGGGTCCGAGTGACAATTTGAACACCCGACCCGACCCGATATAAACCGGCGGACCCGATATACTGTTGTCGGATCGTTCGGGTCAGGTTCACACGGAAGCAACCTGGACATGCCATATTCATATAGATGATTTGAGAACATTAAGCTTTTGTTTGTTGCGGGAGGTACATTTCAAAATTCTACCAGAGTAACAGGGGAAAATAAATGTACATAAACCGAGATTTCACCCCTCCTCATTGTCTTTCTCCTTTGCTTTAACTTTCCTCTTCTCCAGCAGCCACATTGGAATGTAGAGGATCAGACTCTAAAAAATTAATTAAAAAAATACAAATATCTTAAAATAAAATTGAGTAAGGCCTTGAAAACAGGCGAGGAAGACTGCCAGGATTGACCATCGTGTTGTGGAGAAATTTGGGGGGAAATGGGAGATCCGAGTCGTCTCACTGCTCAGTAACTTAGTGCCCATTCATTTCCTATGTTTAATACCTCTATTTAACCATCACGATTCACACAGCAACAATTTCGAGACTGCCAGGATCAACCATCGCATTGTGAACCCCTCCCTGCCTGTTTTCGAGGCCTTCCTCAATGATATTTGTATTTTTTAAATTTATTCTATATCTGATCCTCTACATTCCAATGTGGCTGCTGGAGGAAAGGTAAAGCAAAGGAGAAAGACTATGAGAAGGAGGGGTGAAATCTCAGTTTATGTACAATTTTTTTCCCCTGTTACTCTGGTAGAATAGGTTTTTGAAATGTACTTCCTGCTTGGTAACCCGGTGTGAACCCGACCCGAACGACAGACCGACCCGAGTATATCGGGTCCGTGCAATATCGGGACCCTCGGGTGTTCAATTTGTCACCCGGACCCGACCCAGAATATCAGGCGTGCGAAATCTGAGCGGCTCAAAATTTTTATACCATCCGCAATTCCCCATAAAATAAAATTCTGTTCCCACAGAGTTCTTCTAAATAAGGAAAAAACTGCGGCTAGGGATTGTCACAACACATGATGACTTTGCGTGACGCATCTCGGCACTTATGTAATACATTCACAGCTGCCACTTCAACCCGAATCGCAACAACATGGAAAGGACGACGACAAAAAGACACGACGGCCTGATTCGCGAGCAATTTAATTATGTAAGTGCAGGCATTGTGCTGTGTGTTTTGTTTCAAATTTCTGTTCTTACTTACATACTCCACTCTTTCTAGCCCTTCCGATGCAATGAGAAACTCTCGTTGCATTGGAACTTGCCATTTTCTCCCTCGGACCCTTGCTAGATGGCAGTGACTCTCTGGCCAACCACGAAGATCATTGCCACCCACACCTCATTCGACATCGCTACCACCCTCCCTCTCGACAGACGGAGAATATATTTCCCTTTTTGAAAATTCAATCGGTTTTCGATGCGACGCATGCGAGGTGATGACGACCGGGATGGAGGATAAGCCGTTGTGCCCAGCCCCTGAAAAGGTATTTAATTTTTAAAATCATACGAAATCCTCTTTTAAATCCGTCTTAGGACGCAGCAGTTGATGTGATGAGATAGTTTACCCCTCCTTGTTGCGTTTTTATCATGACGAGGAGGGGTAACCCTCGTTGCAAAAATTCTTTTTGGTTGCGACGGGAAATCTGTACATTTTTAAAAATCGCGACGAAGGGTTTCCCTTTTGTTGTTGTGTTTTCTTTCTTTTAATTGCGATGAGCCTCCCTTGTCGCATATCTTTTTTTTCTTAGGGTAACCTTCGCTCGTTGTGTTCATTTTTATTTTCGAGGCGACGGGGAATGGTTTTCGTCGCCTTGTTCTTTCATTTATAATGGGACGAGGAGTGTTCCCCTCCTTCACTCTTTTGCAACACGATGAGAAGGATAATCTCTTCTCATCTCAGTTTTTAGCACGACGAAGAGGTCTGCCCCCTTCATCGTGCTCGTATTACTTAACTTTGTATATATCAACTAATAAAACATACTTTTGAATGTAATCCTGTGGACCTCAGGGAAAACTTGAGGGTCACCCCTCGTCTATTACTACTCCCGAGTCCTGCCCTGTCTTTTCCTCATGAGATGCACCCAAAATATTTCATTAGGTAGTGTAATAGTATAGTTTCTGCTATTGGGATGTAGCTCCTCCCCGTCGCATCGAATACATCACGACGAGGAGCGGATAAACCCCTTGGGTCGTATCTATGAAGGGGATCGAATAAATTTAAAAAAAGAAAAAATATGGTGAATGTATACAGTATAGGCCGCCCTTTCCTCTTTCATTTCCTCTTCCTATGCCTCGTTTATTGCGTTGATTGCCAACGAAGAGAAGGTGGTGGTCGGTGGTTCTTGTCGTTCGTGGAAGATGATGAGAAGGTCTTTAACTGGCGGCCTTGGCCCTTTCTAATTGCCCGACGTTCACTACTTTCATGCATATGATGTTCAGGGCTCCTGCCCCATCCAGATCTGCTTGACCACGACCGAGATTTGCAGTTCTGCAGTCGCTGAAAAATTGCGTTTACGACGCCGTATCACGTCTTCCACACTACCTCCTGTCCAATCCATCAAGGCTCCAGAGCGCTCCAGTGGTACTCGAAGACCTTGGCAAAAATTTCTTAAATGCCACGACAGTTGATTCTAAAAGGGAAATTTTGAGCTAGTGTTTTGGGGCGGGGAAACGAGAAGGAATGCACATTCCCCAAATGAGTAACATCCGCAGTAAGCGCATACCTTCCCGTCCTGCTCCTGCAGAAGACAACGACGGTCCTAGCTTCCACGGAGATGTTGAATGGGTGATGAAGGAAGACGCTGAAATTTAAATACGAGTCTCGGGTGCGAGTGCGGTCGTGGATGTCGGTCGAAATGATCACGGTTATTTGTAGGTGTGGCCACGCTCAAAGTAGGAGTTAAGATGCCCGATTGGTGGTGGCGATTATGGAAAGAACGGAGTGCTACTGCGAGAGGAGCAACTGAAGACGGCCACGATCATTCTGGATGACAAAAAAATACACACCAGTCCAATAAACGATGCAAGTCTCGCACAAAGAACGAGCTGGGCAGTGTATTCCATAAGCGCGTTGAGAATGTGAAAATCCACGCGATAGGATGGGGGAAACCACCCAACCACGTCGAAAATGCGAAGATCGACAGGGAAAGGTGGGGAAAACCACCCAACCATGTCGAAATGCTAAGATCGACCCAACCACGTCGAAAATACGAAGATCGATGCGTAAAGGTGAGTTCCCCAACCCGACCGTGTCGAAAATTGAGATCAACGGGCCAAGGAGAATTGGGCCATTGACTGCAACCGTGAATTCAAGAGAATAACACTTCGCTGGGTCTGCAGAAATTACTACGTGGAATTCAGGAGTGAAGACAAGTCTACAATGCATCAATAGCTGCCAATTCAGCTGCCATTTGGACAGGACTTCCCGGCGACAACGTTTCTAAGTCAACCAGGAATACCACATTACCCTTCTTGCAGAAGTTGCGTCGTGCAATATCGCCATGAATATATCCCGCCGAGTGAATGCGAGATAGAGCAGCTTTCATCTTTGTCCTCGTCCGGGCATCGATTGGACCATCTTCGGGGATTGCAGTACCAACATCTTGTAGAGCAAGGAGCCTCAAGAGTCCCCAAACATCGTAATATCCACGGACTTCTGGAATAGCTACACCTTGGAGATCATTTAAGGTTGCATAATTACGCACTTCCCTGTTGAGCGCATTGAGGGAATCTCCTCTCTGAAAAAGGTCTATGATTTTGCAGAAGACATCCTCTCTGGTAAATGCTCCTTTCTCCAGCGTTGCCTTTACTGTACAGCCCCGTCGCGGAGCATGACGCACAGAAGTACGGTCGAAATGGCAAAGGCGAGGATCGAGTTGCAAGACTTGATATGATTTGCCGGCCACAATTGTTGAACGATAATAACGCGCTTGTTTGATGGCTGCATCACGCTGACGGATGGCTGCGGGAGATGTACCGAAGTATCGGCCAGGGGAGGCCTTGTCGGGGGTTGGGGAAGAATGAAACCAGGAGTTTTCGGCAAGCAGGATGATGCCCACAAAGGCTTTGAGCATGCTTGGCAAGCTAGCCAAATCGATACCAATATCAATCGGCCCGTAGTACTTCAAGGTTTGACCTCTGCAATTATCAGTCTCAATGCGTTGAAAAAACCAAGCATGCTGTAGATTGCTGAGGACACCGTATTTACATTCGTTGAATGTCATGTAGCCATAGACTTGGTACACAGCGTCGATTGACTGTCTCTCAAGGACGCTGCGATAACTCGGATTTCGGCCAAAATACCCAGGCAAGTCTTCAAATGGTGCCGCCCATTTCGTCTTGTACTCAGCCTGTACCATAAAGTGAGGGTGATCAGATATAGAGATCAGTGACATACGCACCACAACCTTTGGGTGCCGGGTGGGTTCCCGCAACCAAGAAAAGTCAGGCTCCCCAACAATCTGATTATGCCCGGAATCTGAACGCATGAACCGCCCTTCAATCCCAAGTATTTCCAACACTTCTACGACCAAATCGTGTAGTTGTACCTTTGCTTCACCTCGAACATCTTCTTCGCTCGATACGATTTGTGTTTTCTTCGGCATGGACCCAATGTCATATTGAGCGTCTAAAGGGATTTTCATGTCGTTCATGCGAGCAGTAATAGCCTGGTGGATTTCCGTCTCAAATTCATCCCAAGAAATGAAGTGTGCAAGATCTGTTCGTGGATACCGCCGCTTTGTGTACGCGGAACTGTGAGGACCTTCAGACCATAAAAAACCCGTTGGGCTGTAGGATAAATTGGGGAGCGTGGTTATCATGATGGTACAGGTAGCCTGAGCCCGACTGGTGTTTTGTTGACATCAAGCGGACTATGAAAAGTAAGATCAGAACGTTCTAAAAAAGGGATTTGACCAGGAATTACCATAAAGGGACGGGTCACGGTCCACGGTCCCTTTTAGCATACCTTCCATGGCAATTCCAGGATGACCACTTCATCTATTCTGCTTTCTCTAACTCTCTTTATCCGTTGCTTCATCTTCTACCACTGTCTCATCCGAGGTCGGTGAGATTAGTAGATACTTGTCACATCCTTTATCTGCGCCGCCCGCTTTACTCGAATTTCGAAATGATTTCTCAGCTAAAATTTCCTTATAGGATCGAAGCATAGCGGAGTTTGTTCTCTTACTATTAGTTTCTGCCTACAGGCGTTCATACATGTAAATAGTTCTCACATCCGCAAAACGTTTCAAAACATATGTAGAGACCAAATTGTTTAGCATCCAGTTCTGCAAACTTGGACCGGGTTTTTTAGCACGAGAGCTTGCCACATTCGACACAAGAGTTCCTGATGCCGTAGTCGCAAGTTCTGCCGGTGTTGCCGTTGCACTCAAAGACATGCCCATTGGTGCAGTCGCGGTTGATCGATTCGTCACCGCAGAATTGCCCTTGATCTCCGATGCAGCGACAGTTGGAGGGTCTGCAGCCCTGCTGTTTAAGCGAATTGGGGTGTGAGCAACGGCACAAGTCCATTATAGTAAATAAATACGTACGCGGGCTTCGAGGTTGGCGGCAGGAACAGGTGCGACGGAAGCGGTGGCTACAGTCGCAAGGGCCGCGAGAATGAGAGTGGCGAACTGGGAAGGGAAAAAGACGCGAGCTAGTGAGCAAGAAGCAGCGAATACGTTTAACTGCAGACCTTCATATTATAATTATTATTCTGGCGTTGATATTCGAGTGGAGAGTAGTAGCTGTTTGCTGGGAAGAAGGTTTGCGTGTTGAAGGAGTCCATTTTATAACTTTCTTCGATAGAGTTTTTGAAACGTGATCTGGATGTTTTGTCGGAATCAATGTGAATTTCATCTCCACATTGAATAGGGCCTTGTGGGCGTTCCGAATAATTCAACGCTCCCCACCACACCACTCTCGGACTACCACACTCGTTGGTAGAGGGAGCAGATCACTAACAGAATTTAACCAAGTCATACGACAATGTATATCTGAAAGACATGGTAGTTATGGCTTAAGTCTCCAGATTTAAATCGTTAAATGTTCTTGTCAAAGTCAGAAGAAAATTTACCAGATGAGGATTCCACGAGGCGCTGTTGGACGCTGTTCCAACTTCATTAACTGCATGCGCAAAGAACTAGACCCAAAAAAATTGAGTTTACATTTAATGGGAATGAAAAGATGGCAACTCACTCAATCTTATGACTGCGATATGAACAAACTCAAAGCTGTTTTTTTTTGAAGCCGAGTCGCCTGCTGAGCGTCACGCTTGTTGCAGTATTTGAAATGTTTTGTCAAAGTCAATTCGAATCCGGCATTGCACGTAGCCTACGCAGCGAAACGTGGTTCTACAACACGCCCCTCCCCACCACGCTCTTGCATGACCCTGGTGCATACCTATTTTCCCTGTGGAGCGTCTCTCTATTGAGTGACTGGCCAAGCCCATTTTGCGCAGGTTAAATACTGTGGAGATATTAAGATATGATACAGCCCGATTCCTATCTGTATTTTCAGGTTGGGCCCTACATATTTATGTGGGTTTCAGAGGCGTCAGCTTAACAGATTCTGGTATGGAGAACAAGCTGTGACTGACTTGACTATGCTCAGATACATTCTGGTCCCCTTTCCATGGGTACACAACCTCTTCTCCAATCCGAATTCCTCATCTCCCAAGTAACCGGGGTATCACATCTCGGCAAGCTATCCAATGTTTCAGAACGTCTATCGGGAGGATACACGGGAGTGTAGGTCGTCCATATCCACGGAGTGACTGAGCCACAACTCACGGGCTAAGGACCTTGGATGCCTTTGGATGCCACAGATTTTCCCTACATCCACTGGGCCAGTTGAACTTTCGCGTCAAAGTAAAGGCATGATGACATAGTAGGCGCTATAGTTTGAGGTAGAACCAGATCGTGACAGACTGTGACCGGGAAAATCGCATGGTGACACGCGACAAGCACGCTGTTTCCAGCCCCAAAGCTAGCTGAACCCAGCTAGGTGTTTCCATCTTTCTTCCCTCCCCTCATCATCGTCATTCATCTCCCTATATTAAAAAAAATGTCGCCTATATGTCTAAATTGGCCGGACATCGAGGCCTCGCTCGAGATCATGGATCCCCTATCCGCCGAGCGAATCACCTCCCTAGTCGATCAACTCAAACCTCATCAACATAGGATCGAATCCTTCGCTTCATCTTATCACCCCCACCATCTCCCCTGTCGTCTTCAGGAGCATTATACATGGGGTCAATCATTTCTCGTCTTTGAGCTCCTTTTCTTAGATGACACATCCTGGATCATCCGATTCGGGATGAGTCCAATGGATGCTTATTTCAACACGGCAGAACAGCTCCAACGGAAAATCCTCAACGAGGTCGCAGCGCTTCATCTGGTCCGGAGGGAAACGACCATCCCTGTACCCACCATCGTGGCATATCATGCACGTCCTTCCCCTAGCAACCCTTTGGGTGGGGCGGACTTCCCCGCATTCGTGCTCATGACCGCCATCGTAGGGATGACGATCGAAGATTGTGGCATCGCCATCCACGAGCTTAATCCTTCTAGCGACTCGATCAATGCCACCACCGAAAGCGACCCTTTATGTGGGGACGAGACTAAACAGCCCATCCTCCAACGATATTTGCACGATATAGCCGATATCCACGTCCAGCTCAGTCGTATCACATTTGACAAGATCGGGTCATTTGTCATTGATAAGAAAGGCAAAGTATCTGTCGGCCCCGGAGCGGATTTCGGATTGGGTCCGTTTAAGAGTGCGAAGGAGTACTTTGCCGTACAAGCAGAGGCGTATGAGAGGTTGGCTATGGCTGCTGGGTTGGATGAAGAAGCACTAATAGAAGGCGAGAGCGCTGAGCGAGCTCAGCTGAAAAGAAGGTTCGTTGCTTCGTTGTGGAGGAGAGCGATGATGCCTCTTGTGGATGAACGAGATGCTTCAGGCCCATTCCCGATGCGTCATGGCGACCTCCACAGCGATAACATCCTAGTAGACGAAACGGGCCATATCGTCGGTGTGTTGGACTGGGACTGTGCTGGTACGGTGCCTTGGGAAGCTTTTGCCGTCCCGACGTTCGAGGTCTCGGGCCATTTCACAGAGACGGCAACGGACACGTCGTCTATCTCGAGTCAATCCTCTGAAGAATCATCATCATACACAAGCTGTACACGACCCATCGTACATAGCGCTTTCAACCTCGAACTTGCTAAACTCGAATCCTCCTCCCCTCCACTATCCCCGTCCTTATACCCATCCAAACACCACAGCTACAAACCCGCCTCGGGACGCTCCCTCGCCGCCTTACACGACTCGGACGCAGGCTACGTAGGCGCCTACCTCGCCTACTGGATGTACTCCCTCGCATGCGACTATGACCAAACAGGCCGGGCACTGCATCGGATGTTGGGGATGGACGACGATATGGACGAGGCGTTTGGAAAGTTTGTCGTCCAGGAGATTGGAGGTACTGCCATTTATGCAGAGGCAGCAAAGGACGGCGTTGTGGTTGTTGTTTAGGATCTGTTTATCGAGCACTTGAGAGGTAGGTGTGGGTGAGTAGGTGTCCTGGTGACCCCCCACCCCAAAAATTATTCTGCAAATCTTTATCAATTTGTACCATTCCCCCCCTAGCAACATTAGACGTCTCGCTTTCCTCTGCTTCCCACCTTGTATCAAGAACCATCTGTATCCATTCCATCACCATTTTACCAAGGCACACTTGACACTTTGTATATCATCATCTTTTTTTCGATAGCATTTTTTTTTGACCGCACAGGTCTTTATATTTTATACACACGAGATCTTTTTTTGTTGCTTATTTATACCTATTCCATGATATTGCTTGCCGAAATCTCCTGGTTTCATTCTTCCTCAACCTCTGATAAGGCCCCTCCCTGGCTGATACTTTGGTTCATCTCCCACAGCCATCCAGCGTGACGCAGCCATTCCCTCAATGCGCTGGATGGGGAGGTGCGTAATTATGCAACCTTCAAGGTGAACAAGTCCATGGATATTACGATGTTTAGGGACTCTTGAGCCTACTTGCTCTGCAAGATGTTGGTATTGCAATCCCCGAAGATCGTCCAATCGATGCCCGGACGAGGACAAAGATGAAAGCTACATATCCCGCATTCACTCGGCGGAATATGTTCATGGACAACTTTGTTACAATTTTTACAATATACGATGGACCAGATAGAAAAAAATTAGATTAAAGGGTGCTCGGTCAGGTGGGGAAAAAGCTACTGCCTGCGGTTTGAAACGTAAGAAGATATCAATACCAACTTGGGGGTTCGGGCAGCAGGGATATTTCACCACGTCTTCTCTTATAAAACGGAATCGCTTGTCAGTTATTCACGCAACCGACATTGTTGCTCATTGTATTGTATTGTGCTTTGAAACGGTTGTCTGCCAGAGTTTCTGCCGATCCAAAACCTTCTAGAGTGGATAAACGTACATAACGCTCAGAACTTTTTCTAAAAACATCACAACTCCTTAACTAGAGACGACTACTGCGAGATGAAAATCAAAGAAAAAGGCCTCATGGCGCGAGCTGATCACCTCCAAAAAATTCGACGCCTTCCGTGAGATGGCCAAAGGCAAGGTCAGCTTCAAGGATAACGGTGAAAAGAAGAAACAGGGTGCAGAGGGAGGAATGAAGAGGGATGTTTATCTCGAGTTTTTGGGCCATAAACTCCTAATGAAGCAGGATGGGGGAAGAAATGGGACGATCGATGCAGAGGATATTCCTTATGTGAAGGTTGGCTCAAGTTTGATGGATGTGGTGGGATGGTACTTGGTCTGAAATCAAGGTATTGCTTAACGCCTGCTTTACTAATGCACTCCCCTGCTGATGAAATATCTCATACAAAATAAATAAAGGACCCTATCATCGAAGGCAAAG
>QDKV01004599.1_pt1 | contig 10801 bp, 12 predicted proteins | sample 1861101 | NCBI WGS metagenome assembly QDKV01 (sample SAMN04275158, study PRJNA302643) | Fungus metagenome, whole genome shotgun sequencing project. | isolation source: fruitbody | host: Mallocybe terrigena | place: Sweden | collected 2013 | reverse complement strand
CTTGTGGGTATGGGTTTTTGTGGGTATGGGTATGGGTTTCTATGAGATACCCAGGGGTTACCCATGACAATCCCTACTTAGTAGCGTCACCCCAGGTTTGGATTTGACTTTGCGTCGTCCGATTGTGATGTAGACTTCGCATCTATCACACAGAAGGTGTCGCGGTCGGCGGTCACACCACTACCACCCTCACAACATCACCCGATGACAGGACAACGACCTCAGGGAGGCGGAAGAGGGAGATCATGGGAGTACAAGGTTTGCCCGCTCTTTTTTTCTGGTTTTTTTTTCTTGACTAATCAATCACAAAGGTAGAAGCGAGGAGGGCTTTGCCTCCTTGCTATTTGACACGCGTTGGACCCATTTCGAACCAACAGGGTGGGCGAACCACCACTGATAAACGAAAGGAAAGGAGGTACGACGTGACAAAACGAGAAGGCCACTCCTCCTCGTATCGTGTCCTTACATTTCATCTTGCACCCTTCGAGCACAACAAGACACCTTTCGTGGGTGTCTTGTTGTGCTCATTACCATCCCGCACCCTCCCAGAGCATGATGAGACACCCTTGGGTGTTTTTTCATGCTCAGCACCATTTGAGCATGGAAAGACACCTCCGGAGGGTGTCTTTTTGTTGCTCATTGTCTTCCCGCACCTCCGAGTACAATGAGACACCTTTACATAGATTTTATATGTATTTAATTATATTTATAATACATTTTAATTTTTATATTTAATTATTAGCGTTCGGTTCAGGTTCTAGACCTGCCTGACCCTGAACCGAACCCACTGAACCTGAACCTCAGGTCCGGTCCAGGGTTTGGGGACTTCTCTGGACCGAACCTAAGGTTCGGTTCTCGGTTCTCAAAATTTGGCTGTGACCCGGACCGACCCGAACCGTGGCATCACTAGATAGCACCAGCGATGGCAGACTTATGGGGAATGTCGTCGTCTCGGACTTTGTGATTGAGGTAGGTGATGAAACCGCAAACGGCAGGTTGTTCAACATGTTGAAATGGCTTAGAATGAATTAGCAAACACAACACAAATGTGAACATAAACTCAATGTAAACTTACCAAATCGCAAGTGGTGATAATCACAAGCAGGTGTTCTTGAATGCCGCTCTTCGTGACAGGAGGGATAGGAGGGGTCTTCACTGATTTCTCGGCATACTTCGCGATTGATTGTTGAACGAGTTGAGATTCACTACGAAATGGTGAGTAGCAAAGGGCAATAACGGTTGACAAACTTACGCATAGTCAGTACCGCGCTCGTGAGGTGGAACCCAACCAGGTGGAGGAACCCAATTTGCTGGCGGCGTTGGAGTGAAGTCGTTCTTGAGACAAGTAGCCCAGTAGTCGTCGAGATGGAATCTGTAGTAGGAGGATGAGTACCAAGAATTCAAAAAGACACCTAAACCTTACCTGAAAAGATGGCGACGTCGTGAACTGACGTTGCCTGTGAGAAAGGCCTTCGACTTCGAGCCCTTTTTTTTGCTTGAAAGTAATCAGCAAATGTTTAGATACTATGTAGAAAATTGTACTTACAAACAGAACATGCAAAACCATCCTTCGACGAGGGTTTTCTTGTCAGGATGGTTACCTTGCCCTTCCTTTCCACAAAGACGAAGGTCCTTTGTTGTATCCTTGCGTTGCCGACCGTCCTTGTTTGTTGTCATGTATATGTCAATTGTGGGTAAACATTACAAATTACAAAGTTCAAACCTTGTGTTTCTCTCCGTCCTTGTTTTCTTTCGATTCCAACTCCCCTTCTGACCCGCCGCTATCATCGACGCTGCATATATTCTCGACGTTCTGTGTTTGGCGCTTACCACGCACTTTTTCCGAGTGGCGTTCGAGTTCCTCGTCGCTTTGTTGTTCTTTAGAAATGGTGCGCTGGCTCGGAATCAAATTTTCGTCATCGGAATCAACAATTTGACTAAATCGTCTTTGCTAAACAGAAAGTGAGCATAACGCAGATCGGTGAGCAGCTCAATTTTACCTTCTTCGTATGTGTTTGTGTATTTATGATCTCTTCTTCAAATTCAGATTTGTCGTTGTCGAAAACAGATCGCTTTCTTCGCTGGATTGATGTGAGTCACTGTACCAAAACATGAGATGACAGCTACCTTGGCTGTTGGTACATCAACCCGCTCAGAGTTTTGCTTGGAACTATTTTCTGAGCCACGAATTTGAGCAGATTTTATATGCTGTTAGTTAAGCGGCAGGTGAGTACCTGCATATAATTTGAGAAATATGATATGATTTACCTGATTACTCAATAGGTAATTCTGCTCAAATTCCTGCCTGATTTCGTCCAGGAAATTTGCAGGCTCGTTCGATCAAGCAAGAACTCTATCATCTTCAAGATCAGTTGGAGAATTCGGCCACTCCATTTCATCCGCGTCCTTCAATGTCCCATCATCACGGACCGCATCACCAACAGGTTTTTCTGTGTAGGTTTTTCCCTTCTCATTGATGCCTCGAAACTCATTGGATATACTTTTACTAGACCCTGCTGTGGTCTTCGGTACGACTTTCAAGGGGAAGTCAGGAATGGTAATAAATGCACTGGCACTGTCCCGAAAGGAAGTAAGTACCTTTGTCTCGCTTCTGTAATTCCTCTAATGCGGATATAGGATAGTCATCCCCTTGCACACGCTTTGAGGGCTGAGGCCTTCGTGGTCCTTTGATGATTAGAGTTGGGTCAGGTTGGTCATGTTCTCGAGCCATTGCCTGTCGCAGTGGGGGAAAAAATGATATATGTTTTTTTTTATTTGGTCATGGAATGGTGGCTGAGGTTGAAATCAATGTTTATATTTATGCCTTATACCAACATGTGTTAGTGTCATTATTTAACTGTACTTGTCCTGAATATCTTGAAGTGTATCTTATAGGTAGTCTGTTAGCCAAGTTTGCGTTGACACTTCAGATCATATCGGGCCGGGTCGACCCCGGGTCGGGTCAGGTCGGGCCAAGTCAGATGTCTTGGCCCTTGACCCCATGCGGGCCGGGCCAGATGTCCACCATTCTGGCCTGACCCTGGCCCTATTAGGGTCGGGCCGGGTCGACCCTCGGGCCAATGGGGCCTGGCCCTGCCCATGGACAGTGTAACAGTCGTCATCGCCAAATTTGCCTGCATCTGAAGAAAGGTCACTGAAGGTATCTCCGTCTCCTTCTGGGTCAGAATCTGAGCTAGGATCTTGGCCCACAATCGTATCGAATGGATCGAGCTCAAAGACGTCGTCGTCTGCAAGGCCTAACTCTTCAAGTTCTATTTGTATTTCGACCTATGGAGACAATTAGATTTTTCTGCTACAAAAGAAACTTGATCAGCGCACCCATGTCGTGCACGTCAGCGCACATGTAGGTGGGCGATAATTTTTCCCGACGTGAAAGCAAAAAAAAATTCCAAGGTTTCCCGTAACGCTAAATTTGGGGAATTTTTTGAGTATTTAATGATTAAAATTTTTTACAATTTAAATGTATTCACCTTGGAAGGAAAATTTATAAACCCACGATTGGCTAAATCTTCTTGAATCTTTCATTTTCTTGTACTTCTCCCAGTGGGAAAATTAAGGGACAAAAACACAAAATTCCAAATTAAGAAATCAGTCAAAACTTTTCATGTTTCCCCGATTCTTGTTGTCTTTTCCGGATGAGGGGAATATTACAAAAACGTAGAATTTTCAAAAATGGAAATATTTACCAGTGATCATTGCATTTCCCCAAGATTTTCCCTTCCGCAAAAAAGTTGCATGACAGCAGTGACAACTCTTCACATTTCAGCGGGACTCGTGACATACCTTAGATCCCTTCAGATGCCGAGAATCACTCCCGGTGGCTGGATATCTTGTTTCCTCCGCGGATTTTGGCCACATCTCTCTTATAGTAATTCTTCCGCAGCGGAAGAACACTTCAATAATTTACACATAATTTGAGAGAATAATTTTTTTTCTAACTTGACTGGCTTCATCCTCAAGGCCTCATGGCCGGCGTCGAAAATATTCCTCTTGCATTCGTCGTTCAATTGCTCCCAAGTCCAGATATATCTGTGAGACAGTTCTTGTCGTTTGTGCTGCCCCTCCAGTTGGGTGAAACCATTGGCATCGACAACATCGAGTACAGTGGCAAATTCTGGTCCAAAATTCCTCCGGAACCCATTGACACATCATACATTGCCATGCTCATTCAACTTCCCATACCATCCCAAAGCATGCTCAATGTGATTGCCCAGGAGCATGCTCAAGCATTATCCAACAGTTACAGCAAAATAAAGTCAATTACTTACGCGCACCTTCCAGCTACGAACCCAGTCTCGAAAACTAATTTCCAAAATGGGTCTTCGAGTATTGGGTTCAGGTCTCTCATCTACGCCAATTTGTTCGAGCCCCGTGGATAAGGGCAGACAACTGGGCATCAAATCAACACTTACCGTGGTTTCCAGATCGCTCGCGTCTTGCAAACCAAGTTCATGAAGCCTTCGGACAAATCCCTTGGACTGGTTACTTGTCTGGTTTCTCTGACTATGATGCTCCAGTCACAGCTCTAACAACATACCTATCATCCTCATGGCTGACAACTACCGAGATCAACCAACAACTCGATCTTCTTCGCCTCCGAGCACGTCTACAACTCTTACCTCCAAAATTCGAGATTGTAGACACACATTTCTTCCCAAAAATTGTTGAGGTTTACCAAAAGGATCGCAGCACATACGACCCAGAGTTGCCACCAACAAAAAATCGGCATATATGGAACATCGGTCAAGAGCTCGCTAATCCAGAATCAGTAAAGCAATTTGTGTGTGGTGTATTCAACATCAAGAACTTACACTGGGTTTGCATCGTGATCGATGCTGAACATAACAATGTCCTATACGGCGACTCGATGAGGTGTTTTGACAAGCAGGTCGAAGATGAGATGATGGTCGCAGTCAGATGGTGAGCGGCGTTGCATCTGAAGTGTGACCTCAATGGAGGTTGTTTGCCGATCACATGCCAAGCAGACAATTTTTCTTGTGAGGTCTGTGCAATCAACGCTATTCAGCATTTCATTTTCCCACAAGAACCATTGCTTCTGCCACATGAAGCTGTTACTGAGCACTATTGCTGGTGTTTAAATGTTTTTGGAAGACATACTGACTTTGTAAGTCATTTTAATTTCTTCGTAAGTCAAGGCTTTAATAAGATAGCATTTCAGTGTTCATCGTTGGAGCTGGAGGATGATGCCAACACAGTTGTTACATACAAGTGTGTTCCTGTTCTAGGAGATCGATACGCTTTCGCAAGAGCGGTGATTTCTATCCCACACATCACTGAATCTGAGTCTACAACACCAATTGATGACGTTGCCAGCCAATCTTTACCCATCACCAAGTCACTGTCCACGACGTCAGTTCGGGTTCCCAGTAAGCGATCTCCAGATATCACTGGTGTGCAAGATACAAGCCATCCCATCAAGCAACAAAAGAAACTCAACAATTGGTTCAAGCCTGGAACCGATGATGACGTCTGGGCATATCATTACCGAACACAACTTGAATGGGAGGAGCAGCGAGAGGAGACCAAACAAGACGCAGAGGAGCACCAGCAAGCCGCAAAACGACACTCGACCAAGCTTGCAACAAAGCGCAAGCGCCGTCAACGTGCAAAGCTGGTAGATGAAGACATTAAGTTGGGAAGGCGTGACAGTACTGGAAAGCTCATAATGGCCAAGGTGAACATACTTCATTGGCCCAGGGGTTTGAAACTTGAACTTACAATTTTGTAGCCAGTCCAGCTTGTTTCTGAATTCAGCACCTTATCTGTAGAGAGCAGCATTTCCGAAGCTTCTCGCCCTCGCCGTGTTTTCAAGGAAGAACAACGTCAACAGCGTGGTCCTGCAGGTCGACCGCAAAAGGTACTATACAAGCCTTCTGTGTTAACCAATTGGATGACTCTGCTTTTGTGGTCAATGATTGCTCGTGCCGCTATCGTAGTTGGTCCACAAATGTCGCCAACAGCCATCGTGAAAGAGTTACAGAAGAAAGACGCTGTTTTATTTGCAAAGATAACATTGCAGACAGTTGGCTCTTGGATTGATCGAAGCGGGGAAACACCAAGGTGGAGCAGCAGAACACTCACATGCGTAGAACAAGGAAACCGCCCAGGTGGACTAACAACACGTGTAGGCGTTTTAGTGAGTTGATTATACCATTCAATTTCGAGTCTCAAAACTGACCTTTACTCAGGTTCCCTATCCTGCTGTTACTCAAGGCTTCCTTTCGTATCTACAAGATCTTCGGAAATCTTCTGTTGCCCTCATGATTACTGATATCCGATCTCTTCTCATTGCCCACCTTGAGCATTCTGCGCCTGTCATCTTCACAACGCCTGATGCTGATGTCTCCTTCTTTCGATGTTCGGAAATCTTTGTCCGAAAATTTGTTCAGCGTGCTCTAGGATGGACTATCCGTCGCTCAACCCGAGTGGGACAGAAACTGCCAACAAATGTTGACGAAATTCTTCGAAAGGCCTTTCTCCGTGTCGCGTATGTCGTGAAGGATCAAGACATTATATCTGCTCTCATAGCCAACAGCGACCAAACCCAGATGGTTCTTCAGCAAGGATGCAATGTTACTTATGCCCCAAAGGGCTCGAAGCAGGTCACAACCCTTGGTTCAGAAGAGAAACGTGCACTCACGGTCTTTGTCACGCTGACGAATGATGGCCTGTTGCTCCCATTTCAGACAATTCATAAAGGAAACACGTCGCAATCCTTGCCATCGAAAAATTGCCAAAGCATGAAAGAAGCACTTGAAAACGGTTTTCTCTTCGAGTCATCAAAAACCACGACATATTGGTCAACACAGGCAACAATGCAGAATTTCGTCAACACGGTCCTAGCACCACATTTTGAGAAGGTTAAGGCAATCAACGGCCTTCCGTGTTCTCAGCGCTCTCTCTGGCTGATTGATTGCTGGTCTGTCCACCGCTCAGATGAATTCCTCTCATGGATGGCCACCCATCACAAGACAATTATCATTCTTTTCGTACTGGCTGGTTGCACCGGCCTTTTCCAACCTTGCGATGTCGGCTTCCAACGCATCTTCAAGCACTCGTTGAAGATTTCAGCACACAGTGATGCAGTTGACGAAGTTCTCTCACAGTTGAAACAAGGAACCCCCGTCAGCAACGTGAAAATCGATACAACACTCAAAGTCCTACGCGATAGGACTGTTCATTGGCTATGGACGGCCTTTAGCAATCTGAATAAGCCGGAGATTGTAAAGAAGGTTCATCTTATTCTTTCATAAGGAATAGTTTACTCATATCACAACCAAACAGGCATGGAGGTTGTGTCATGCAGGAGACTCGAACTTCAACCTCTCATTCGAGAGTTTGACCGGATCTGAAGCACGGCGCATGCTTTGCGATCTCCATAAAACTGATCCTTCCTTACATGCTGAACTCGCACAGCAACACACTCGTTGTCTTCAGGCTCCCGTGCTCACTGACCAGGAAGCAGAACAAGAGGACACCGTATCTGATGGCATAGCTGCTGGAGATGATAGTGATGTTCCCCTTCAGGAAGTCATCTCATACTGTGATGACGTAGCAGCCTCTCCTGATAAGGAGGACTTAGTCCACATCTATGTAGCAGGTGAGGATGGTGGATTGTCATCCACAGCAGAAGCAGAAGACACACACATTGAGATTGTGGAGGACAAGGTGACGGATGTGAGTGGGGCCTTTACTGGACGTGCGAAACGCATCCGTAGCAATGTCTTGTATTCGGGCAAGGAATGGCTAAATAGTGATGACGTACATGTGTAGTAGCTTTTTTGTTGTTTTTCGCCACTATTTACTCTGTGGCAAAAGACCGGGAGTCACTCTCATCAAATCCATAAGGGACGCGTGACATATGGAAGATCTCATCACTTCACGGTGTTTGGTGACGCGTGACTGAAGACCAGGTCGTATCAGTACAGTAGTGCTAAGCCAGTGCCAGTGGTAAGTAAATAGTAGGGTACAGATACGAGTTCCTAGACCCGTGGCAAACCCGTAGCCCTGGTTGCCTGCTGGGTTACCTTGATGTGACACCAGTGATGCTGCCACTGAGTCATCCACCTCCATCGCGGTTTGCCTTCCGATGACTTCCGAAGATTTTCCTGCGACGGTTCATCTTCCGCCAGTCCTCTTCACTGAGTAAACTAGTGGAAGAGTCTTCCGACTTCCAATTCGTCTTCCGAAGTATTTCTTATTTTTATTTTATTTTTATTTTTATTTTCCCATGGCGCAACTTTTATTATTTTTCCCATCACACCATATTTCATTCATTTTCCCCATCACCCCATTTTTGACATGGCAAGGAGGTTCCCCCCCTCCTCGTTGTGTTGAACACCTAATTTTCAGCTGCAAGGAGGGATTGTTGCATCTAAAAATTGTAAATATATTATATTATATTAATTTATATATATGAAACCCACCAAACCTGCACCTTGGGTGTGGGTTTTTGGCAGGTGCCTCTGAGTTCACCCACACCATACCCGCCTTACCCATACCTGGCTACTCACATGGGTTTACAAACCTGTGACGAGCACTAATGATGAGGGTATACTACAAGGTGTGCCTACATGTTTTTGTTTTATTTCATATACTTATGATGCTCTTAAATTGACAAGGAGGATTTTACCCCTCCTGGCCACTTCAGAAATGGTGTCTGGTGCAACAAGAAGTGGTAAAACCCTCCTTGTCATGTTGTTATGCCTGCAAACATTGTGTAGTTAGTTACCCCTGCCAGTGGGTTGTTGAAACCTGTCACCTGTAGTGCTTGAAAGTCCAGTTAGTTAACTGCAACTTGATTAACCACAACTTAATTGGACCTAACCACAAAATAACCGGACCGCAGTTAGGGTTAGACAATCTTGAGAATAAATTAACCGCAAAATAACCGGTTAACTAACCGTCAAATAACCGGTTATAAACAGCCCTATAATACCCCTCCAAAACTCACCAACAAACACTCAAAACGGTTGAGAATTGACCACCATATTTCATGTTCTTAGGCTCATTTTGATGGGAAAATATGTATAAATAATTACTACTGTTACATCATAAGGTTACAACCGGTTATGACCAGTTACAACCAGTTATGACCAGTTATTTCTGGTCCAGTCTGGTTATTTTTGGTTCTGGAAGAAAGGCTAACCAGTTACGGTCTCGGTTACGTCTCTGAGAGCCAATTAACCAGACCTAACCAAACTTTTAAGCAGTAGTCGCCTGTAGTATCCACTGAAACCCTTATCCATGAACTGCAGGTATGGGTACAGGTTCAGCTGGAGATACCCAGGGGTTACCCAATATGAATGAGTGCTAAGTTGGGAAGGCGTGTGTGATGAGGGACCTTGATGGGCTGGTGGTTGCGGTGGCAAATGTGTGTTTCGCAAAGTGGGTGAAGACACATCAGATGAATGGGTTGAAGTAGGAGCTGAAGAGGCATTTTGGAAGAAACTTTCAACATCAATTTTTCACTTTGAAGAAGCGGAATCAGTAGTGGCTACAGTTCTTGCAGTCGTGGAGTATGACATAGCCGATCTGGTTGTGGATGGTATTGATGTCAACAATGTCGTTGAAGGGGGTGCTGAGGCTGGCTAAGGCCTCGATGAAATTGATGGCTTACCATTGACATGACCTGATGTAGGAGTAGTGGCAGGCACCGTTCTGGATGATTTTACACCCTCCAACAATTTAATGACAGGAGCAGATGTAGGTGATGTAGATATTTGTGACAAAGCATCATATATAAAGCCAAAAGTGACTGTTGAACCTAAAAGGGGAGAAATAACATTGAGAAGAACATAAGGGCACAAAAAATGATAAGCGCTTGACCTGTTTTACGGTGCTGACGTTACTCCGTGGCACACTGACACCATCTTTAATAGGCACAGCTTGACCAAGAGCACTAGGACAATGAGAATGAGTCTGATGAATTGGAGTAGCAGAAGGAAGTGCTGGGAATTGAGAGCAAGAATTTGGCACCGTTGCTGACAGAGGAGGGCCCCTTAACCAAGCAGACTTTGCTGGAAGCAGAGCCAGATTCTTTGATACTGCTGCAGTAGAAGATTTGCTCATTCTAATAAGGGATAAAACTCAGAAAGATGTAGATAATAAATCCAAAGTTGATACACACCAGAATTTACCATCTTTATTAGCATGTTGATTGAGCATTGGATTAGGGCTAGAGACACCTTCAGGATAAGAAACTTCATTGATATCTGAAATGACACAAGTAGTAGCAAGAGCACTCTAAGGAGCAGTGAGGTTGAATTTTTTCACATCTGTGAAATCTAGATGTCTGGAATGTCACCGCAATGCGGTCTTCAATATGCAAGCATTGGCATTACAATTCATAGGGTGCATATTGGGATTGCGAGTCTGCCACCGATGGAGTTTGATGAATGAAAGATGGAGAGGACAGGCGAACCAGATAGTAAAAGTGCTATCGTGACCGATTGGTCTATTGGCCATCATAGAAAGATCCCGCAACCAAAGATTGACCAGCAGAAATAATTCTGAAATTGGTGTCTTTGCTCCAGTGAAGAATGGGTGTGCTTTGTTCATTCTTCAACAACTGGCATTGGCTTAGCACTACTATGGTTGCTTATTATTTACTTACTACTGGCATTGGCTTAGCACAGCCATGATTTGCTTTATCCATAAGAACCCAGGGTTCTCCAGCACACAAAATTTAGTATTAACACATCAAGTTGATCCAAGTCAAAAATAACTACAGTATTTATTATAGTGATGTATTTAATTA
>QDKV01004600.1_pt1 | contig 10845 bp, 6 predicted proteins | sample 1861101 | NCBI WGS metagenome assembly QDKV01 (sample SAMN04275158, study PRJNA302643) | Fungus metagenome, whole genome shotgun sequencing project. | isolation source: fruitbody | host: Mallocybe terrigena | place: Sweden | collected 2013 | reverse complement strand
ATTCCTGTCATTCCAAGCAGTTCTGATCAGAATCTGCTTCAGAACCAGTCAGAAACCAGTCAGAAACCAGTCGGAAACCAGTCGGAAATTAGGCTCCAACTTGGAACTGATCGGAATCCAACTGGTTCCGACTGGTTCCGATCAGAACCGGTGGGGCACAGTAAAGTATTGGGTGGACTCCAGTGGATATAGGACTAGGTGGGGGACAGTGAAGTATTGCACATATGCCACGCATCATGTGGAACGATCATGCTTGCGAAGAGATGACCTTCAATGGACACCTCGTTAAGACGTCTTTCTGCAATATGTTTCTAAAACTGGAGCAACGCACTCAAACTCTACTGTTTAATGATGTCCTGTTAGGACTGGAACTTCCAAACCTTCACAAAGATCACATACACGACGAGTTGAATAACACCAACCCTGGCTACTCCTTCATTTCGGACACACACAATAAATTTCATCATCACAAGTTTTTCCTAAGTGAGGCGATGATGAACGAAGCCAAATTTGGCGACCGCTTCTTCTTTGCCGCTCACACAAGCGATGTGGGAGGCATTGCCTGGAATAAACCCAATGTAGAGGCATGGCTTCTCCCAAAACAACTGTTTACCTGCCAAATTGGGTTATTTCCATCCAAAATCTATACAGAGCTTCAACCATCACAATTTACTACATGGTTTCTTAACAAAATATGTTCCTTATCATATTTTATACACTTCAACAGAGCCATACTTTTATTTATGATCTATCTATACTACTATGACCCACAGTTTGACATACTTCTAGATAAAAAATTGAAAATCTTATTCTGTAGAGTTGTTTAGAACCAAAAGGATAGATATAATATACAAAAAAAATGGTTAAAAATGGTGTGGTTGTTGTGAAATTGCATTGTCACAATCAAATGTCACCATTTGTGACAAATCAAACTAAGTGACGTGACATCATGCGGCGCCATTGTGCATCACCACTGATCAACATGGCATGTAAAAAACTTGCCTGATCAGGCCAATTAGACTGATTTTGATGCCTGTATCTAATTGTGCCTAATTAATATTACAGTCAGCCTGATCAGAAACCACCAAAATATTTTTGGCTTAATTAGGTGGTCAAAACATAATTATTGACATGCTTACTAAATTTACATAATTTTTATTATTATTAATTATAGTTATTTAATTATTGTTATCGGTTTCTGAGAATTGAACCAACATCTGTTTAGTTATATTTATCTACTTTATGTTCATACTCACCATTATACCAAATGATCATTTGTTATCTAGTAATCTCAAGTTTTATATAAATCATCTGTCTGTCAATTCCATAAGATGGAAGACAAATACACTTCTTATGGAATCAGGCCTGGGTGTTTTTTCAAGGCTTTGAAGAACTTTTTAGAGATAGCAACATTCTATGTAACTCACCAGATACTTAACTGTCACTTTTATTTCTTCATGATTCCACTTTGAGTTTCTACAAAGAGGATCCACAAAAGCAGAAGAATACTTAAAGTCACTGATATTTTATGATGGCACATGAGAACTTCACAAAGGGGTTGATGAAGAAAATAAATACATAATTCCAAGTTTCAAAAGCCTCATGAAGCTGATGACACCAGAATGTTGTGTTGATAATGTTGAATGCTGTTAGTACTAAACTGCCAATAACAACTCAGATAACTCATGGAAAATCATAAAAGCTCATCAGGAACCTGTCAATTTGCTTCTGAACAGCAGCCAGGATGTCTGTAAACTTTTGCAGCCATTGATATATAGCTGATAAACACAAATATTACACAGGACAACAATGTATATGTTATACAACATTTCAAAGACACGTACTTTTTTCATGAATTCGATCAATGCCATATATCATGATGAAGATGATGACAAGAAATGAGGGTCATGAATCACCTTGTTGTTACAATGTGTGTTGCTTTAAATTGTGAATTATTGGTTTTTAATTTTAGTCTTTTAATAGATTCATGCTCTTGTCATCAACTTTTGTGAATTTCTTATGTTGAAGCTTGGACCTCTCAATTCTGTTCAAAACTTTTATTCTTTAAAAATACATTTCAAAATATGCAAATGCAAAACAGTATAAAGAAAAGGTTGCAAAGGACATGGTAAAGAATGAATTCAAGACCTTTAGAAGTGGACTCAAAGATGGTGTTTTGGCTGCACAGATTATCCAAGAGTGAAGCATGTCTGCTCAGATAGAAGAATCCCTTTCTGTGGATCCCAAAGTTCTCAAACATCATCATGACCACATCCATCTGCTTCTTTTCTTCTTGTCAAATATGAAGAGTCATCCGATGAAATGACTACCAAAATTATTTCTGTCCTTTTCAATACAGCATACAACAGCAAATTGGATCAATAAATGTCCACACTACAAATTGAATCAATGAATGTCCACACTTTGTTATGGTCATATTGAAAGCAAAGAATCAGATTTTCGCACTTATGAATTTCACAAAATATTAACCAATCATATATCTGATGAAATACTGGCTGAGGAAGTTTGAAAGCAACATGAGCTACTTGGATTAACTTAAGGAGCTGAACAAGTCAGATGAGATAGAAGAAATTGACATAGACACCTTGAACGAGGCTGTCAATATTCTCATGCCACATCAAGTGGCTGTCATATCAGAAAAGGACAAGATTGAATTGAAACTTGGATCAATCTTGTTGAAGCTTTCAAAATTGGCAGAAGACTATGGCTAAATTAATAATCGGTGGAATTCACATGTTGTCAATGGTTTTGAAAACCTAGCACAGACAAGTCACTATTTCATTGCTTTCAATTTTTGCAAATCATATTTATAAATTTACAGGATTTTATCAAGGTTGAGCTTTGTTCTACTCCAGCTCAGCCTTCCAAGTGTTGCTGCCATCCTTCAGCTTACACAAATCAGACATTACCTCAAGTTGGAAAGAAGATATGTGTCGACAATCCTGGAACCAGTAGCAGTGTCTGATGACTGCTTTTGCTTTAAATAATGCTTTCACATTGAATGCCAGCAATGAAGATTGCAATCTAATTACATGGATGGAGACTATATGCCAGAGAATTGGGTTTGATTGTGAATATAAAGCTAAGGTGATACAATACAAATTTAACTTCACAGATATGAATCATTCAGTGCTTCCTCCACCTATTCATTGTCATCAGATGAGGATGACCTTGACATGTCAACATTCATCTGATTTGGCTGTGTGTTGGGCTGAGATGATTGGAACTCATTAGCAAAACCTTCCCTGAACTTCTTATCACCCTGATTTGAATCAATCCTGCTTGGATCCATAGCTGTGCAATATAGTTAAGAAATGTATAGCACAGTTCTGAGGTTGCCCACCTTTGAACTCCCTATGGGGATTCTTTTTTATAATTACAAACGCCCTAGAAGTGCATGCCAGCGACTTGAAATTTTGTAACCACAATCTCTTCTCTCTTCAATCACCAAACAGTGCTGAACTTCTGCTTGTAAGAAAGAATTGCACACGCCTGGTCTGTCAAGTACTGTCCACAAAAATTCCTCTCAAAGGACTTGACTGGATGTTGGGATTTCAATGATGTAGCATCATAATTGCAGCTAATCCACCTGATGAGATTTAGTGCAAGTCCTCGAATGTACATGTAGTACTCACAATCAACCCAGAAAAGAGTGTTTCAATCCCATTGAATTCATTGATCCTAATCATGAGGACTGGGGCTGTCTGATTCATTTAAGTCATGAAAATAGTATGTGCGAAAGTCCAACACATTTGCCAAAATGCAAAATTTACACAGAGTTAGGACGTCAATCATTGATTCCAAATCCAGCAAGTCAGGAAGATGACCAGGGCTGTACTCTGAATGCACTCACAAAAATATCCACACTCACCATCCTCATCTACATCATCAACAAAGCATTTATAATAGTATTGCAACATTCTCAAAAGCTATTGATGTTGACATATGCTCAGAGTTTGTTATAAAATTGTTAGCCATAAAGCAGTGGACAATAGCAAAAAAGTAATCCTTAAGTGGAAGAAATAAACTAAATGTACATCAATTTGAGTGACTTATACAATTTGTACCCCTGGACAGAAAAACTGCCTCTGTAGTCCAGTCTTTTACTCATCTGACCCCATGTTTCCCAATGGCCCTGGTTGATTCCATTTGTGTCAAAACCATTTAGAAAATGCTCAATTGAACCAAATGTGTCCTTGGTTAAGTTCATAGTGATTCATCACCTACCCCCACACTGAACGTCAATGTAGATACCCAGTTCATCACTGTTAAGATGGAGCCAAGATCTTGTACCATGTATCGAAGCCAAACCCCATCTAATCTTGCCGACAGAAAAACATACCTTATAGCAGATGACAGCAGACCACTGAGAGGCAGAGGGAATGACAAAGCATTAAGAATCACACTGGATTCAAAACGACTGGCTTTCAACAGTTGTTGAAGAGTACCTGTGCACACCTGTTTTGAGAAATCACCATCATAGGAGTCAATGGACTGATCTACTCACTATTGGTTAGTCAATTCATTAAATTACAAACAAACTAGCTTATCTTGTATGTCAATTCTCACATCCAAATTAGTGAGGGTTTGTAGACCCTTTGAATCAAATGAGATTGACTGTATTAGCATTCCAGTGATGAGAATGTGTTTGTCTCTCAAAATAAATTGAACCTTCATCATGAACATTTCAAGATATTAGATGATTGGTCGGTGAGGCAACCTGCCTTGGCCTGCCATTGATGTAAAATTGCTTCACATGATCATATAAGTTTTGGAAGCCTGTCAGATTCTCAAGAAACTTGTGACCTGGCCAAAGGATCAAATAAGTCCACTTCCTGCCCATGCTTTTGCTTGGGCTTGTCCTTGGTTTCGAAAATATCCTGTTCAGACTAAAAATAAATCAAAACCAAAGACAATAATTAAAATGTAGGCCAACCATTATAAGCTCAATGTCAATAGAATCAAAATATGAGCCAGATCCATTGCTCTTTGTTATGATCAGTTTCATTGCCTTGAGGCACATACATTGTTTCTCTTTATCTTTTCTTTTTCTTTTTTGATACAACAGATACTTGCATGATAAGCATGAACAGTTAATTAGTGATTCATGGTGACTATGCTGTAGTGTTTCTCATCAACTCATGTTTGACTCATGGTAGTGCACAGATCACTATTGTATCATATAAATACTTGTTTGTTTCTTTTGTAATCTTTAGCTTGCTCTTGTTAGACAACACAATTTACTTGAAACATCTCATTAAAACCCGAACTTGCTAAAGCTAGTCTTTAGTCATCTATAACCTTTGCTATAAGACCTGTCTTTGATGGTCTTCTTTGAATCACATGATATCCCGAACAATGTTTGTGATGCTTGTTCTAGTAACTCTATGTTAACTAGTGTAAGGCATAACACTCTTGACAGTTTGAAAACTACTCAGCGGTTCAGTCACCTGTTTTTGATCTAATTTCCATAAAAGAAAGGAATCTGTGAGAAGTGGTTTGTACTGAAGGGACCTCAGAAAGGTCTGAATTCAAAGCTCACTTCCCAGGCTCTTCATGAGTGGCAGGTGCTGGTTCAGAATTGTCTGGTACCAAGACTTGAGAATCCTGAGCAGATGACGATGGTGACAAGCCTGATCGCAAATTTGCCAAAATCCAATCTTCATTCACTTATCCTCATTTTCACAACTGAGCAAGCTGAACTCTTGGGAAGAAGCAACATTATCTGGGGACATGTTGACTTTTGAATATATTATTTAGTGTAAATGCTAACCTGGGGCAAAGAAATTCAAATCGCTTGCAGAAAAAATGCTCCAAGACACATTTTCAAGGAAATCTGTAACGGCAAAAAACCCATTGGTTTTCCCTGTTGTCACAGAAAGTAGGGACTTCCACAGCCCTAACTCAACTGCTAAAAAGGCATCAGGTTTGCAGTTTCCCAGCCTCTTTGACACCTAATTGATTGATTCAACCCAAGTTATACTGTTATACTGTTTGTTTCACCTCAGTAAATGAAACTCAACTTCAAATGATGATGGGCAATTCCTCCATGTGTGACAAACACATCACACATGCATCACTTCTATTGCCATCAAAACAGTCTGATATGTCAAATTTCCCTGCCAAAATGGTGTCTCAAAATTGAATCCTATAAAACTTATTAAGAACTGGATCAATTTGCTTTATTCTTTTTTTTTGGTACAATAATATTACTATTAGAATAAATATATCTAAGCAGATTTTTAATTTCTTTCTATTCACACAACTATGGCCAGTTTATTGTAGTAGATAGAAACAAATAGGTAGTATATAAATAACTGTTAAGTTTTTTTTACAAAATATATTTCCATTCTTCTAAAACAGCATAATCTATTATGTCTGCTAAATATGACTAATCTCACTCAAAATTTATACAGAGGTTTATTTATGGTCTATTTATATAAAAATGTAGGGCTATGACCCACTGTTTGATATATTTCTGGCCAAAGAATTGAAAATCTGATTTGGTATATTTGTTCTGAACCAAGAACAATAGGGGTAAATGGTGAAGCCGTTGTGGAATTGCAGTGTTTCATGATTTGTCACTATTTGTGACAGATCAGACTATGTGATGTGATGTCACATGGCCCACTTTTGCTGTTCCATGCACTGTGACATCAGCTTCTTGTCCGTGAGAAGAACAAGTGGAGACAGCAGCAATGCTGCATTTGGACCCCAGATAACCTTCTTGAGAACACAATGATGCTGCAGAAGTAGCATTCTTCTGCCTGCCCAACACAGTGAGTGATACTTTGGTATGTTTCCAATTTCTGGCATTCTGAAGTACCTTGGATTGATTTTGTACAATTTTTCTTCAGAATCAATGAAACCCAAAACATCTACCAGCTGGTACAGGCACTAGCTAGCCCATGTAATCAAAATTCAGCTAGTGCCTGTACCAGCTGATAGACAGAATCACCAACTCATGTCTAATCCTCTGTGCATTGTCATCACCATCAGCCTCTAGCTCTGCTTTAAATTTTTCCAAACATTCAAACATGGGCTAAAAAGCAGAGTAAAACACTAAAGATGTATACCAGGTAAAAGCAGCCTCACTGTGTAGAAATCATTTGATGCAAGGTTCTCTTTTTTTTACAACAAAAAATCTGTCATTCACAGAAAAGTGGACAGCAAGACAGACCATTTGACAATGGCACTTCACACAATAGGTTACATTCTGAATTTAGAAGATTGAAATAAAAACAATACTTGGATGTAGTAGCGTTATTTGAAATTTTAGTTGACATTGATATTGATGAGTGTTATAATATACTTTATATAGTAAGATCAATCTTACATAATCACCCAATTTTCTCAGATAAGCTTTTAAATATATTTTTGTGATTTGTAATCATTTTCTCATATTTTTATCTCTTGCCAATCTCTTACAAAGCTTCTCAGAGCTTCCCAAAGACAGCCAGGTTATAAAGTGCTTTTCCTGATGTACTTCACTATGGCCCTTTTCGCTACTTCGCTACATCCCTCTTCATTAGTACTTCACATTTCTTTTTGGTGACTATGTCAGACTTGACTACCACCCATCTGCATAGAAGTAAGTTAGATTCTACTAGTATATAGCTAAAACCAGAACTCAGACCTCTCATAGTAGTTATTTCCTCAGATGAGGAAGAGAAGCTTGAGAGTAACCTTGCTGAGACTGATGGTGTTGGTAATTTTTGTATATTTTCTTGTGAGAATTAGTTTAATATCAATATCAATAAAGAAACCAAGAAACCAAGGGAAAATAAAAGGAGAAAATCAGAGAAAGCTAGAGATAAACAGAAGGTTGATTACCCAGAATGGGAGGAGAGGATAGTGAGGGAGACTGAAAGGGTTGATAAGGGGATCGATGATGATGAGGCAATCCGAGTGGCTTTAAAAGAGAATACAGGTCTCCTGTGGCTTTGCAAACAATGTAAGCAAAATCTTTCCTTACAAATTCTGTTACTCAATCAAGCTCCCTAGATGATGAAGACTGGGAGAGCTACTATCCGGGGATGAATGAAGTGTCCAAAAATTGGCAAGGTAAACTGGTTTTCTCAGTAATATTCAATAATAAAAAATAATTAAACAAACAATTAAACTGGCTTTTAGGAAATGCGCTGAATCCAGCTGGTAGTTCAACCAGTTTCCGGGCCATACCACCTGGCCCAAGTGCTTTTTCCATGCTCACTCAACTTCTTTCAGAGGTTAAACATGAGGTTGAGGCCATTCTGAGGATGAACAGCACCATATCTTCCTTAGGTTGGGGTTCAAGTCTCAGACAAAGATGTCAGCAAATTGAAACCTGGACAATGGTTAAACGATGAAATCATCAACTTCTATGTTGTGTTGATTCAATTGTGGGTGGGGCATGAGGGTCCTTTGAAAATTTTCTGTTTTAACTCTTTCTTTTGAACAAAACAAGTCACAGGAGATTACGAGAAAGGAAAATTGGAAAGGTGAACAAAGACAGTAAGTATAAGTCTCCCTTCATGAGCATCAGGTTGAACAATTTTCAGGTTGATATCTTTTCTAGTGATTAAAGTCCGGTTAGGTCTGGTTAATTGGCTTTCAGGGACGTAACCGAAAAAATAACCTAAATGGACCACAATTAACCGGTTACGATCAGTTAATCGCAGTTAGTAACCGGTTAGGACATAAACTGGTTGTAACCGATCTTTATGTCACAGTAGTAATTATTTATACATATTTTCCCATCAAAATGAGCCTAAGAACATGAAATTTGGTTAAAAATTGACATATTTATGATAATATTCTAAAAGTTCTACTCTTTTGACTCTACAGGTTGCCCCATTTAAATGTCAAATCACATGACAGTTGAATTAGGTTGAATTAGTTGAATTAGGTAAAGTACCAACCTAATTCAATTCTAGCTTCACATGATTTGAAAAAAATCCCAAAATTCTTTTTCGGATTTAAATTTAGAATTTTCTAATTCATGAATTCATGAATTCTTTTGTTCACACATTTGGTAGTTTAGGGTTAGGATTAGCATACCAGTATAATCTTTCAACAGGATGACACAACTGCCAGAGCAACTTATTAAAATACAAATACCAGGAGGTTCACTTAATGACAATGCAGGGCGTCAAGAGCAACACCACTGCCAGAGGAAAAATGTCACAGGTGACATTTGTGTTGAAGAAATGGTGTTGCTACAACCCCTTTGTTGAGACAAGAAGGAGATAGAACATACCAGGTCACCCATTTAATTAGCAGTAGTAGTAATTTAAACTTCATGACAACTGCCAGACTCACACAAGAGATCACATCAAATGTGCCTTCACCTTCTTCAAAATTAAATTCCCATTGCAGCATTCCTGCAGATATTTCAAGGGCTTGAAGAAAGGGGTGGTTTGAATGACAGGGAACTCCACTAGGTGGTGTGCGCAAATCATCATTCCACCTGCCAACAATCCAGGAACTAGTGTTTTCAGGTCCGGTCTTTTTGTTTCTTCGGTCCACTTTTAAACCGTTACAGCTGCGGCAATTAAAAAAAAGTTGTGTCCTGAAAGTGGGCAATTAAAAATAGAAAAATTTCTGGTCCTACCTTTCACTGGCATGTGAGTGATTTTTATAATTCTGGCAATTTTAGGTATAAATATTGTTGTTTTGATAGTTTGAAAGAGATTTACAGGCTTTCACATGTTTCTCCAAATATGTTGAGAATTTCTACGTTGATGGTCAGCCTTGCCATATTGCCTCCCCCAACAAAAGTCACATTGCTGTTATTGAGATGAGGCAATGTCTGTCTTGGAGGTTCAGACCTTGCTCCGCAATAAACACATTCTTGTCACAGGATGTCCCATGGAAGGTGTTCAGTTCAATACCCAGGGCCTATGCACCCTTGCAAATCTAGAGGCAACAATTGACATTCAAGGTCAGGCCTATCATCAGGTTATTAGATATTTTTACTGATTCATCTTGAATAGACCAGTCTATTGATGTGACAGATGGTGACTATGCCACTCAGATGCAGACTGATAATTTTCTTCAAATGCTTAATGCAAGCTGTTTGCCAACTGGGCCAATTTTAAATGCCCTTTCATTCCCACAACTGCTAAAGGGAGTTGTTGGCATGGGTAGTGAAGTTGAGGTGTAGGAGGTTAAGCTGGCAAGGTGTGTTGTCCTGGAACTCTATTATATCCAATGGGAGAAATGTGGTGGGGTTTAGCAGCAACAGCAGGTGGAAGGCACTGGATTCACGTTGAAGACGATGGCCTGGTGACATATATTGATGTGCAATGTGGGGGGAAGTGGTGGATAATTTTTTGTCCACCAGATGGCCAAACGAGATATGCCTTCAGTGAGATTTTCACCTTCTTGAATGGCTTTGATATGTATTAAAGTCATTCAAAAAGGTAAAACACTGGGACAGTTTTTTGAGCCACTGTACAAATGCAGAGCTGAGTGGTCAATGGGAATTAAGGACTGGTGTTTCCATGGGTGGCTGAGGCTGTGTACCTCACTCTGGGCACAAGATTGTATTTTTTTTAACACTTTCATGATCAAGCTAACCTCATCTCTCAGTATTATGAGGCCCAATACTTCTCATGCCGTCTACACCATAGACCACTGTATAATCCAAGGCGATCACTTCTACTCAACTACCAATCTTTAGGACACCTTCTTTGGTATTGTACATTGTCTGATGGGTAACAACCCAATCACAAATACATCTCATCACCCTCAGAACTTTCCCCTGCCCCGTGTATTCCTGGAGGAATCCCAGCAATCCTACCAGGAAGACCAGAATTCCTGGTGAATTCCTGGCCATCCTAC
>QDKV01004601.1_pt1 | contig 10857 bp, 14 predicted proteins | sample 1861101 | NCBI WGS metagenome assembly QDKV01 (sample SAMN04275158, study PRJNA302643) | Fungus metagenome, whole genome shotgun sequencing project. | isolation source: fruitbody | host: Mallocybe terrigena | place: Sweden | collected 2013 | reverse complement strand
GGTTCAGTTTTGCCCCGGCACACCCGGACCGACAACCCACTTTCTAATACTACAGGCCAAGTCCTTCAACCCAATCCGATGATTTTTGTCGCGCCCACACGCCTTTGTAATGGAACGTGTGCAGTAGGTATACCCCAAAGCATCTTTGCATATTTGAAGCTCAATCGTGGAAGAAAACATTCCGGGGGACTGAGCCTAATGAGATTGTATTGCGTGCGGCTTTCGTTGTTTGTCTGCTGACGGACATTTGCTCACTCTGTGAAAGGAGGGCCCTAAACGACCTGGAGTCCGCGTCCCGCGTACACTCTTAACCCTAAATCCCGCGAAATTAGTGTCATTAAAGCAACCGATATACGACATTTCAAATTTCAAGGATGTCTACTTTGCATTCCGAACCATTGGCGGGCTTGCTGGCGCCCACTTGCGATTTCAAGCCCGGAGACGCAACGCAACTTCCTTGGATGATATCCCATTTCCCATCAACACGTGTGGCGTCTTCTACTATCATGTCGATCCTCAACTTCCACCAATAAATGGCTCAGTCAGGTTCCGGCTTTGTGATTCTCTGGAGAATTTTGTACAAGGAAAAGACCTCGAAGTGAACACTGGAAAACCTTGGATGGTACCTCTGGTCCGACTTGCCCATGTCAGCAGTTTCCGAGCATTAAATCGGTTTATAATTGAGGAAGGCTTGGTCGACAAGCGACTGGTGCGGGATATACAAAAACTCAAGGTGCCTCGTCGGCCCTGCGCTCATCTCTTATATCATCTTTCTCAATCCTTTGTCGTTGACCTTCATATGACCGTCCTGCTTTTACATTTGGTAACAAGAGCGGCTATGAGTACAGTTCGGGCGACTGGTGTATTCTGTCTGCGCTGTCGTCCGTTTGCAGGTAAGTGGTTCCGTTCAATTAGCAGTTAATTCATTATAACAACAACATTGCAGGCTTGGCAAGAGTCCGTTTTGAACTCTCGACGTTGCCTGAGCATAAAGGCCAGGGTCCCACTTTAGTTCTTCGGATACTCGAATTCCTCACGCCGCTTCAGACTTTGGCCCCAGTTGGCTATGGCCCCATTATCCTCCCAGATCCGGGGAAGCTCCTCATGAGACGCACTCCGCGTGGTGGACTCATGACGTGGTCTTATCCTTTAGACCGGAGACGGGATGGCACGCTATGGAAAGAGTTTATAGCTGCTTCCAATTCCTGAAATCACCTTTGCAGAATGCGACAATGGTGATGTGTGCACTTTACATTTTGTCTGGTCGCAGAAAGTCTTTTCTTCATCATGATGTTGCGGGGGTGCCCCTTCATATTCTGGCGAACCATTGTTGTACTATTTGAACAGCACTGTCAACGAATTATAGTAGTATGGTAAGTATGACATTGTAAACTTGTTGATGGAATGTGGAAAAAAGGGACTTTATCGATTCACATTTTGAATGAGAGCTTTTGTAGTAAAAACGATTGATATGTTCCTATTTTGGATGGGATTTCGAAGGAATAGACCCATGAGAAAATCTTTGGTAAGCAGCTTTATGCCAAGGTTGTTGAAATGCTTTGACTCGCACTCAACAACCGGTAAGTAATTTATTTCTATACCTAATGACTGATCTCATACTCAATAAGATAGTGCATTGTCATGACCAGAATTTTGATTCCTGAAAAATATTTCGCTTCGGCGAGGAACCTTTCATGTTTGAATTTTATCAACGTCAAATCTTTTCGTTTGCCCATTTGCGGAGAGGCATCACTAATTTGCGCAGACATTCGTCCAGTAACGTGCTGTGGAAGAAAGGAAGTGTAGTATGTTTTTACATTGTTATCATTCATTACTTTCTTTTTTAGTTGACGGGCAATATGTAGGATGATGTCTCCCGACAAAGGCACATGAAACGCCGAGTACTCACTCTCGATCCTTCAAAAATGGTATCTGTGAAACAAAATATATGCGACATATCACTCGGGACGAGGCTTCGTTTCTCAACCTCGAACGGAGAGACTCCCCTCCGCATTTATCTTCAAAGAATCGATGGATGTCCAGTTTTTCCAGAAGACACTCGGGGAGTCTTGTACTACCACAGTAATCCAACTCTTCCGCCTATAGCCGGCGAAGTTCGCTTTAGAATATGTGACAGCCTCGAAGATTTTGACCGATGCTCTGATCTTCACGTCCTCAAGCGGCGCTGGTCGTTGTCGTTGTTACGCATTGTGCATACGCCCAATTTTGCAACCTTGCGGCAAATGTTACTCGACGAAGGTCTAGTGGACACCCAACTCATGTCTGACGTGTCGTGCTTGCCTGCCAAATTGCAGGACCGATTATTATTATTCCATCTTTCTCAGCCATTCGTTTTGGATCTTGCTCAATGTCAATTGGAACCAAATTTGGTTACAAGACATAGTAGCCAGAAAGTGAAGTTTCCCAATTTATTCACTGAACGCCGGCAAGTGCAACAATCACCATTACTGTTATACACCGGTAAACGCAAATCAGACTTTTTAGAAAATGCTGTGATTAACCAATATTTAGGCCTCGTTAAAGTTCGTTTTGAATTGTCGAACTTACCTCAGCATCGGCGTTTGGGTCCAACGCTGGTCCTGCGATTTCTCGATTTCCTTACACAAGTGAAACCGTTGATACCAGACTATGATGGTAGTGTTGTTGAACCCAAGCCCGGGCAATTTCTTCAAAGACGGTCACGACTGCTTGCTCAACCTAAAGTGTGGGCCTATCCCTTGAATAAAAGAACCTTCGGACCTGCAATCGAAAATTTTATCACGGCGACGCTCAAATGAGGCTCCCTTTGATCAATGATCAAGGTCCCCGTCCCATCAGTGGCTGTTATCCTACTTGGCGCTCGTGGCAGTTATGATACTGCTTCGTACTAGCCTGTTGATCTTCACCAATTGACTGATGTTGTCCTAATAGTATTTAATCTGAACAGTAGGATGACGGCGTGATTTGCTTACATAAACAAGTTTAAGGCCTAGGGCAGGATTTCGGCATTGTGCACGACGTTTGTAACGACGTCCACCATTATTTTCACGCTTCCCGGCTCAGGGATGAAGTCATATCCTTCGTCGTCAGCAATAACGACAAAAGTAACGACATCGCCATCTCAGCACGAATCTCTTTCCTCAGACCCCGTCCGGGCTTCCGTCAGTCACCTGTTGACAAGGGCGTTCTCTCTGCCATGCTCGACGGCGGCCCAAGCCTTCAGTCAGCTAGTTCAACCGACTGCGAGATTTCAGTTGGCTCTTGATGCGTTGTTGCCCATTCTTGATGCGGACACCCCTGCTGAGGTAGGTATCTGATATCCGTCACAACAACTATCATGTTTCAACAGGGGCCAAGTCATTAGCCCAACGGATTCTGGTCTCTTTTATACTTTATTCACTCTATATGCCCCACCCTGTCACCATCAATCCTTTCAAGTCAGCCCTCCTTGTCGTATATATCAAAGAGCGCGAGAAGGCCATCACCATCGCTCATGAAGGGGGGGTGAGCCCAAACGAACAGTTTGTGTGGGTTTTATGGAAAATCTTGAAGGGTGATGGGAATGATGTCAGTAATTTGTTTTCATTGCAGAAGGCGAAGATTAATTTACTTGTAGATTGGTCCTCACTCCCCGAGCACACTGTCACGTTGTCCACTTCCACCTAAATTAAGAGCAATTAATCTGGTACTCGACGAAGAACTGTATAATAGTATTTATGACCTGCAAGTCTGTTTTATATCAGTGCCAGCTGAAAGCTGATATGGTTACACCAGAGACGACTCTACTTATTTGTATTTTCAAGACAGAAGCAGGGGAACAGCACCCTGCGATACTGACGAACCAACACTCGACAGGCATGATCACGGTATTGATATCACATCTTCTGTGCGATATAACACAGCGGCCTTCGAGGAGGACCGGAAGAACGAGAGACTGATGCATGGCATAAAACTTCTCTTGGTCGCTCGCGACCGTGTACTTAGTCTTTCCGAACGTCGTGTATGTGGTCCTTTGCCTGTTCCGTCCTTTCTAATGGATTTCATTAGGCTCTGGCCCCAATAATCCACGATATTGCATACTCCAACTTCATCACCACCATTGACCTGACGCCTATCATTGCGACGAATCCGACTATTGCTCATCCACTTCTTGTAGCGTTGCTTACAAACCCAGTCCCTCAAAAGAACAATCCTACGCCTTTCCTCGACATTTTGCCATTTTTGCCTCCGACTTTAGCTACATTCGACTTGTACGGCAGATTGTTACAAGACCAGACAAGCGTGACAGTGCAGGGTTACTCAATGGTCGCAGATCTTGTACTTATGGAAGTACTAGGGCGCTTCGTCCACGAATGTATCAACTGGCTAGACCATGCGGAACTGGAGGAAAGAGAAGGGAACATAAGTGATGATCGTTTCGCGAAGGGTGTTCAGAATGTGAGGATATCCTAGATTTAATGTTTCCCTTTCTTACTAACATGCCCTTCGGAAGCTATGCCGCTTCTACACGTCCCTTATTAAGCTCTCTATTGTTGATCCGACGTGCGACGCCGATTCGACAGAGATGGCACATTTTACTCTCCGTAATGCCCGCTTTGAAGAGGCTAATGCCCTTTTCCGACTTATCGCGACCTCTAGATTCCAACTCTCAACTGATCTATCTTAACTCGACCTGTTTTCTTTTTCTTCTCTGGTTATCTTTTGTCCATCTCATTCAAGCAATATTCGACCTCCGAATTCTTTACTATTGTGTCCTATCGATGTACAAAACTTCATTAAGATAAATCATCAGAATAACAGGCAACCTGGAAAATGAGAAGAATTTCAGTCTTTCTAGACTCCAGAATCACGGCTACCTCCATCACGACCATAGGTTATGCCATAACAGAGACGAGGTTCTCCATGGACTGGGGAAGTGGCACCATTGGGATAACTGAGAGGTATGACATATACGCTGACTTCAAGAGATTTGAGACTGGCAGGCTTGCCATCGGGCTAAAAGATCCATAATGATATTGAGCCTTTCGTGTCTATTCAAAGGATCAAGAGGACATTACCGTCTGCACTCGCCACTGAAGAGTCTGAGTAAGATATGGTTCAACAACGTCCGGCTCCAAAGAATGCAATCCCGAGTGCTGCAGTATCTTGTGGTCAAGGTGAACGAACCCTTCAGCGACGAATTCCACCTGGCTACTACAATTTGCGCATCGCTCAGCGACGCTGTTCACAAAAACGTGGTAGGCGCCCACGAAACTGGAACATAACTGCCACTCTTCCGAGGCTTCGGGAACTTCGCCAAGAAAGAGGAGCACAGAAAAGCTACGACCTAGCTCATATTTCTCGCATTCAATGCGAGCCGTCCAGTCAAAGAGATCAAGGTCTGAAGGATCTTCAGAATGCGCAGGGATTGTGTGATGAGCGTGTTCACCAGAAGGAATATGATGGTCGACGTTGGAATCAGTCATAAACGATGATACAAAATGCTCCTCTTTATCTAGGTTGTTCGTTGGTGTGGTGGTTGAAGCTTGAATCGCCGCGCTCACAACATTAGAGGGAAGAAAGCGAGAAGAGGAGGGGGAATAAGCCCAACCGTACAAATCAACGGCCTTGTGCCAGATTGCATCTTGGATAGATCGGGGATCGCTCGTACTCAACCCGTTAAATTCGGGATAGGTGTACCCGAGCTTAGTCGTATCCCCCAGAAGAGTTGAATTCCAAAAAGTCGTTTGCCCATTCCAGAATGGAGTCAAAGCTGAGAGAATTATAATTAAAGGTCAAATTAAATCCAAAACCAACATGCTTACGAGTATCTTCGTGAATCTTGGCATTTTGGGATATAGTGAAACTGCCGTTATCTTGACGATCAGCACTGACCCCTACGTTAGGGTGGAGTGCGGACCAAAGAGAAAGTAACCTGTCAGCATTGCAATGGTGTAACCAAAAAATAGGATCAAAGGCTGGTTCATGTATGAGCATGAAGAAGAGAACAACAAATGTACTAAGACATACCAGCAGCTTCTGAGCTGGCCATTGATCCTCCTAAGGCAACGTGGATGCCATCGTGTATGGCCTCGACACTGTTGCTTAAGGTTCCCGCGTTACCAGATTTTTTATTGCTGAAGGCAAACCAATCGTCAACGTCCATCAACATGTGGATAGTACTGGACGTGATGTCGTATTGGGAATTTTGAAAAGCACTATGCGACATGATTCAGACGGGGACAATGTTAATAACAACGGAATTTACCTTTGAATATCCGACTTACGGACGGTGGTAGAGGGTAGATTGAAAGAATCCGCAAAAGAAGCCCTGAATTCATAATTATATAACGGATTGTCAATGTAGACCACCCTGCCATCTGGATCAGTGATCTCGACTTGGGCTGGAGAGAGTATCTCGTTGGGAGGCACGGATTTCGCAGCCCAGTCCCAGTAAGGCTGGCGGATCTCTAGTGCAGCACGTTCCCAAGCTATTTTATCGACCTTATAAGTTGCCGCAATTCGTACAGCCTGTTTCTGCAGGACTTGCTAAAGAACAAGAGATATCAGCTCAAAAATCTATGCAAAATATGGTGTTGCGCACTTCAAACAGAGAGATATAAGGCCGGTGCCACATTGGGAATAGAACAGAACCGTGGATGCAATATCCTCCCCAGGCGCCACTGCGGGAATTCCATCCCTCATCACTGGTGGCATTGTCCCAGGGGACGTAGGGTAAACCATGGATACCTGCAATCTGGAAGTAGGATTCAACATTGTTTTCATCATCCTGATACATAGCATCTGTTAGGTAGTTTCAGCATGAAGTCTTATCAAAAGAAAAGTCGTTTCAAGATACGTACGAAGTGCTTGGATATACAAGGAGAAGAATTTCTCATTCTTCACGAAATCGTTTATTTCGAGACGATTATGTGTACCTCCCTTGGCACCAGTAATGAGGAAGTTCGACATGGTTGCAGGACGTCAGCTAGATTATGGGAACTACGGCAAGAGCGATCTTTTATAATTCCTTGACTACTGCTTGGCGACTTGATTGTTCAGTGCCTGACGCCCGCTAGGGTTGAAATATAGTAACTGCCAAAACCAAGTGGATTGGCAAAGGACCGACTCGGACTTCAGGCTGAATAACCTCACTGAGATCTCGTTTCGTCTTCACTAGTAACGACAGAAAAACACTCTTTTGCGGCATCTAGTCAGGCCTGGATTTTGGGCCAGCAGCTTCGGACGAAAAGGACAAGATAATTTCAGTTTACATCTTCAGCGGACCGCTATTGACGGAGTTGTATTCTCTACTCATTATGGGACCCGGCGAGCCCTCTGTTCCGACAAGGCAGTTGTCGTGGTTCTCGCGCTTGTACATCCGGTTACGCATTCGCCTAGGCCATGTCTTCTATCAGCAACCCCGTTCAAATGTGTTTAGATCATTTGGAGATAGAGTCGTCAGAATTGGGGCTCGATCAATCATAAAGAGGGGAACCACATCCGGAGTTGAGACTATGGTTTTTCTCCTCGTTGCCTATACCCAGAGTGTGGAATGTCTGGACTGATCATGAACGGACCGGTGGATGCTGGTTCATCATGGAGTACATCGTCGGCGAAACTTGGGATCTTGCGTGGAAGAATATGAATGTAAAGGACAAAGAGGAGGCAATTACGCAGATGAGGGGATACATGGACGAGCTTAGAAGATTACACGAAGGTGTGTAAACCCTAATGAGGCATTGATCTCTTTCTGCCATTGCTGTTGCTGAGGTGCAGTGTTCAACGCGGATCAACGGGTCATCGCAGTCGGATTTCAGCCGTGCTGGGATTTGCGTATATCCACCTCTGAAAGATTCGGTCCATTCATAAACATCGACTCTTTTTACCAACATCTCCTTTGGAAGGTCAAGATGATAGCGGGTGAACCCAAAGCGACATCCCTTTTTCAGAAGCTCACTTCATTGAAACCTTTTCATACGCCATCTGTTGTCTTCAGTCATGCTGATTTGACGCCTCGGAACATCGTCATAAACAACGGGAAGATCATTAACTGGGAACAAGCTGGTTGGTGGCCTTATTGGTGGGACTATGTCAAGGCATTTTACTCTATGTAGCTAAAAGCGGAAGCGGAGAACGAGTGGAAGCAATTTGTGAATTCGATTTTGGATTCAAATAAGGAAGAAAAAGAGATTGACGAAGAAATTAGGGGGGTTGAGGGCTTCCCGTACTAATGGCATTCTGGTCGTGCGTATCAGCACTATGATTTCTTCTATCTCTAATTTTACAATGACAGATTATACTGTTTCTTAACCGTGAAAATTGCGGGTTCACCAAGTATACAATCTATCGAGAGACCTGACATTTCAGCGCCTGTTCCTTCCTCGCACATTTTCCAAGATGTCATCCAGCCTATTCGAGGTCCCTTTGTCCACATAACCCAATGTTCCAATTCCTTGATATTCCAATTCTGACAGTTCCAGTTTACGTTATCATTGACCACTCTGTCATTCTCGAGTGCCTCCTTAATTTTTTCAACCTTGTTCGCATTTAGCCTGCCGATGATTGCATATACTCAGGGCATTTGATGGAGAGAGCTTTTCTCCAGAGCAATACTCGAAGAAGGGTCGCCCATGGACTATTTGATACACATGTCCATCTTCAGCCACTTCTGAGCGAGCGATAAAAATTGCCCAGTGCTCAAAGCTTCCCGGTACTGTTTTTGTAAGTTGCGAGATAAATGTTCAGTTTGCTTGATGGACCCCGAATTGTACATACCTTAAACTGTGCCCGGCATGCTTGTGCAGAAGTTCAAAAGCTGTGATGTTAACTTACTAAGTTGTTAAAGAATACGTTCAGGGACAAGAGACCAGAAAGAATGCACTTGGGACGAGATCCTAGAAAACAGGAACTTCCTCTGAGTAAGTGAAAGCAACGGAGAGCACGAAAATTGGAGAAGGGAACGCGTGCGTTGACGCGTTGGAATTGATAAGAGGGCACACCATGTTAGTCATTGCCAGCGTCTGTTTTTTTATTCTGGCAAGCCGTTCTCTTCATGCAATTCCACACAATCACGACTAGTATAACAACTTTTCCTTGGTATTATCCCTGATATTACTCAGTTAAGTATGGCAGAGCTTTTTGTAGACTGTAACCTTAGACCCATAATATAATATGACAATGACTTACTTTGAGATTCGTAGTATATGTACACGAACATACCACCATTCGATACAATGGTCAAGAAGAAAACTGTTAGTATCATAACCAATAATGCATCAGTATGATATGGAATAGAACAAATCAAAGACGATTCCTGCTGCAACGAACGCAGGCAAGCAATGAGCATCCGCGACAGATCTTCGAATTCATGTCAAACATACATCATAGTGAATGAATGAGTAAGAACGCTTACCAGAAGAAAATTCGGGAGCCTGAAGTGACACTCTTCACATTGTCCACCCCCAGGACGATAGTTCCAGTTGTGCCGATCGCAATCATGGTTCACCCTTAGTGTTTCCGCTGCTCGTCGAACCCTCTGCTCAAACTGTGCAGGAGCAGCAGCACGCATCTGAACCGCTCTAGCACCAAACTGATTCTCTATCCTCATTTGCGCAGTCGCCATAAGCCGGTTCTCTTCCCACTGTGGACAAGTGCACCCCTTCCAAGGCACTGCACAGAGGTAGCAAAACTGAGTTCTGCATCGACAGGTCATGTGGTAACACCCGTGTTCGAGCTCAACGAGAGCATGGCATCCGGGACAGGTCTGCCATCCTTCTGCCCGTGCAAGCGCTTCCAGTTCTATGGTGGATTTGTTCATCGTGCAATCAGGATAGTTTGGATGTGCTGCCTCTTTGCAACGTGGGCAGGTGGAGGTGTTGCACCTCATTGCCGTACAAAGTACCCCTGCTTCCTGCTCCCTCCCGACGGAGGACCCGAGAAAAGTGGAACAAGTCGGATTGCAGCAGTATATACGGTTATTGGAAGGGACACTAAACTCTGCGTTCTTTGTGTCAAATAATTTCTTGAGAGTAAACGTGATGAAGGGTACGATGGCATTTATAGGAATGGGTTCCCGGCAGCAACGAAGTGGATAGAGAGATTCATCGCGAGTGAAGGCTTGCACTAGGTCCCGCACGCAGCCTCTGCAATAGAAATGCCCACAAGGGGTATCAAGAACCAAAGACGAGACGAACTGGTCTCCGCAAATTAAACAATTCACACTGACAAGCAGACTAAGCAGCGAAATTTGTTAAGCACAAGGAAATTCTTACGCTTTGCTGTTCTTACTCGGCCCGGCCATTGAAGAAGCGCCAAATGAATTTTTAATTGTGATATTGCGAGCGATGGCGTGCTGTTTGCTCCTGTCAATACCTGCGACAATTGTCGTGGAATCACTGTCAAGAGACGTATCCTCATCGCTTTCTTCATCGTAATCCTCATCGATGGTTTTTGATTTTGATTTTGAAAAAGTCCTGTCACATAACTCAGAGACGCCCCTTTACACGGAAGAAAAGAAATATACACTGGGGGCTCCGGATGCATTTTAAACGCAGGATCCTCTAATCTGGCCTGAGTGTTTGTAGGAAGAGGTAACGCTTCACCACGCGATAAAGCTAGTGCTGCGCGTCTGTCTTCAGTCGCAGCTTGCTCAGCTGTGATTAACGCCTCCAAATAGGCGGCATCAGTCGAGGACGCCTCGCGAAGGCTGTTTGCGAGCCTAGCATCTTCCTCGATAGTGATCCACTCTTGAAATTGCTCCATTTGAAGTCGCACGGCATACTCTTCGTCAGATAAGGGGGCACCAGCACGCGATTTCCCCCATCTACGGCCATACACGTTCTCAAGATCTTCTATGGCGAGCCTGGCAACCAGAGC
>QDKV01004602.1_pt1 | contig 10892 bp, 11 predicted proteins | sample 1861101 | NCBI WGS metagenome assembly QDKV01 (sample SAMN04275158, study PRJNA302643) | Fungus metagenome, whole genome shotgun sequencing project. | isolation source: fruitbody | host: Mallocybe terrigena | place: Sweden | collected 2013 | reverse complement strand
CCTGTTGTTTGAGCCAGTAACCGGAGGACATACACAGACGACAAACTGAGATCTATTATCCGCTTACAAATCTGGTAACTCTCGACGTATCAGCCGAGTCCACATATTGTCTTTCCACCAGTCATCCATGCTTTCGATGCGCTCCCAAAGCGTCTCCTCGTCCACTCCATATATTTCGTATTTCCCTCCATCAAGTGGTCTGCCCTCACGTTTTGCGACTTCGATTGCCGCTTTGTTGTCTCCTCTGAAGTTGTATTTATTATCTTAAACAACAGAATTCACTCGAATAATTTGCTCACCTCAACAACTCTAAAAGTTCGTTCTTATCTGGAAAGAAGAGACGTGACTCCAAAATTCCGAGAATACCTAGGGACGCACGGTACAAAAAGGGATCACCTTCAAGTATCAGTACATCCCATATCCTAGCGCAGGCTTCGAAAGGAAGATGATCGAGAAATAAAGGAACAACCCAGTCTCGGAGATACGAGCGTGGTGATATTTGATGTTGCTTGAAGTTGAAATAAACTTCAAGGATAAAAACTTGGTATCAAGCACATCACGAATTGAAATAGAGTCAAGAACGTACTCTTTGGCATGCCATCAGCAAGCATAGTGTCGAATATTCTTTGGAAGAATGAGTTGACAGTGTATGTCAGACAGTACAGGACATTCCCACCTGTAGTACGCTTCGACCTTGCGAAGCAAACACAATCAGTCGCCAATGATAGAAGTAAAAGAATTTGTACCAACATCATCTATTGACCGTTCTCCTCCAAAGAAACTCCGCAACAAATGCCGTTCTAAAAGATTGCGCAATACGATAAAAGCTTGCTGTACCGGCATGTTGATCAACAACATTGCCGCTACTTTGGCCGCTCCCATGTTATATCCGAGTCCTTCATCACTTCGGGAAACGACCCAGGCGCACATCATATCCTTCAAATCGCTATACATGGGCCCGGTTTCTTTGTGGAAGATGTGGATCGAAGGAAGTGTAGCGTCCATGTCTGCCTCAATTTGTTCCAATGTAGCTTGAGGAAACACGCCAGACTGCAGAGCACGCTTAGCTCGTAAAAGACATATGCGGTAGTGATCTGAAGGAGATGGAATAACGAGCGAAAAGGATGGGTAGCGAAGGCAGTGGATGAGTAACGATCGTGCAATTGTCCGTCAATTAAAGCTATACCTTTGCTTAAAGCTAGGTCGTTACCCACCGCCTGTTCCCACAAGGGTGCACGCAACTTTGTTGGAATGCCGCGCCACCAGAGTCGCTTTAACTCTGCGTTTTTGTGTACTATACGCCAGTTGGGAAGGATTTCTTTCTCCCAAATATGGAAGGAGCTTTCAATCGCTTTCTCGCGTGCAAGGCGACGCTCTTGAAGGGCCTTTCGTCGTTTCTCTGCTATAAAAAAGGGGAAAGAAGTTGTTAAATATAAGGACTGAATGAACAAACCATACCGATCACACGACTTTGTTTCATCATGTGTTGCCAGTCAGACATATGTTTATCGTCTTCCTCCCTTGATTTTGGTGGCAAAAAAGTAGGCCGCGTCTTGCTCCTTACTTTCTCGAAAGCGCTGGGACCTGCAGAACGATGTGGGCGATGACTGAAGGATTTCTCAGTCAGTAAAATATTGTTTGCGGCTGCGGAAGATGTCGAAACTGTTGATACATCCGGAAGGGAGGTTGAGGTAGTGGCCTGCGAACCAGCAGAATGGATAGAATTTGGGGTTTGTAAACTGGGTGAATGTTCTGATGCATCCGAAAACGTGGAAAAAGCGGAAAACTTGGACGCAGATCGCGGTGACGGTGAAATGAGATACGATGAACCCTCCCTGAATGGATCTATTTGAGCCGGAGACGATAACGGTTGTCCTTGGGTTAAGTCTAACGACGGAGGCCTTGCAGCTTGACGGACAGCAAATCCATGTCGTTGGGGTCCGGGATTTTCATTCCACGACCCTACATCATTCGAATGGGGACCGCCGTCTTCAGCAAATGCAGACAAAGAAATTTGAGTGAATTCAGGTGAATCCGATGGATCTGTCTCTGATGCCTCAGAATGCGCCAACCCCTCTGACGATCGTGAAGGTAAAGCGCTCGGGCCTATATCAATCGTCGAGACAGAAAGGTTTTTGTCACTTCCTCCAAAGGACGTGACTGAGGGAAAGGAGGAGTTATCTTCTTCTACCCATGGCTCATGAATTTCAGGCAAATTCCTGGCCAGATCTTCACGTATGGCATCAGGGGAGAAGGCATAGGCCAACTTCTCTGGATTATCGTCTTTGTCGTCGAATGCGTCGCCATCGAAGTCGGCGATGTCTAGTGCCGCGGGAATACGACTTTCAAGGTTAGTCTTCGTCATGGCCGTCGTTTCCCCAACAATGTTATGTTCATCAGTGGACATAAGACGGAAACGTGACAACAGGGCGTGACAGACATATCACGCTAGTTCGCCATGATCGCAGAGGTTCTGCTGGTGCTCGCTGGACATTCATCGTCATTGTTTCCAACAGATTACACACTCAACCCAGCTATCGTGCCGTTATTACATCCAGGCGAGCAGCAGGTTCTGGAAGCACTTGGTTTAATCGCTTATCGATACAGGAAAATCAAATCATCATGTATTATCTTGTCGCGCTCGCCTTCTCGCTATATCTGCGCGCTTTGCGCCACGTTGGGCCATATTCTCAAAGAAGATTATGAGTCTCTCGTTATACATACCGAAGAAAAGATATTAAAACGCGATTCTGAGTTGGTAGCAAACGGCGCATTCGTTCCTCTGTCGTCAGTACGCGCCATTTTCGCTGAATGGGATGCACCTCTTGCTGCACTTGCTTCACTCATTGACGAGTTGGAAGTAGAGACAAACTGGAAACCTGGACCGCTAATAGACTTGTTGGTGACGCGATCAAAGACGGGTGTGCATCGCATTGCTCATATAATTTCGAAATTGTCGATTGCTGTCCAAAGCGTCTGGAGAACGCAACTGACCGCGTTTCTTGTCCACGGGTCGCCCTCTTCTGGTGATCCCCTTGCGGGAGAAGACTTTTCACTTATTAACGGAGCGATTCCATTGTGTATTTCTGCCCAATCCCGAGATTCTATAGCGTATGTTGGACGTGCGGTCGCTACGGTTAAAGCGGTCAAATGCCAAAAACAACTGCCCAGACAGATGGCAACTCAACATACGGCTATGCTTGAAGGCGTGCTTCCTGAAGATCAACACGCGTTTGACCTTGTCATCTCGCAAATCAGGACTGATATTGGTGAATGGTTATGGCTGAATGTCCTGACAAAGAATGATGTAGATGAAGCAGTCGAGTCGTTGTGTGTTTTTTCTTCATTTCTTATGTCTTTACAATCTGATTCTGTCTGACTCCTTAGAGCCAACTATTTCCTCATCCGAAATGGTGAATTTGGCTTGTCATTGATCCGTGAAATCGAACGTTTAAAGATTTCAAGATTAACTTCAAGACACGGTGCCGCGTCAATGATACGCGAACAGGATTTGAACCTCGCCATTCTCCGGGCTTCACTTGGGACCACAGCCCAACATGACCCATATCTTTCCCGACTACAATTTTCTCTTCCAGGAGGACCTGTTCGGCCTCTCTTACCTTCCTTGACAAACGATGACCATTCATACGTGGCATTACCGACAGACCCTTTGACAACATCTCTGTTTGATACGTTACTTCTGGGCACAACGTTGTCATTGTCATACAATTTGACTTGGCCACTGGATCTCTTCCTTGGAAAGACGGATTTGTCAATTTATTCCACCATATTCTCATTCCTATCTGCCTTGCGCAAAACTCACACAAGGGTACACACGTGTTGGACGTCGCTGTCGAACGCTCAACGGGCTCGACGACGATGGACGGGTTATGGAGAGGGCGGTACGGCTGAAGAAGTTGATGTCAGGGCAAAGATGCTGAGATGTGGATGGGGCATCGTGCGAGATATGAGCTGGTTCTTGGACACATTACTTGGTTATGTGATGATGGATGTGGTTGATGTTGAATTTCGCAAGTTGAAGGAGATCTTGGATAGACATAGAGAGGGGTTACAGGCCACAAAATCAAAAGCCCTTAAGCCAGGTCCAAATTCGTCATCATCACACCTCGACTTCACGACTCTTCGAACCATACATACCAATTATCTTGGTAGATTGGTTGATGGGTGCTTGTTGAACAACAATTCACTTACATCACAGATGCGGCAAATCCTGGACGTTTGTGAAAGATTTGTGGCTGTGGTAGAACGCTGGGGTGGTGATGTCCTTCCTGCACTACTCTTCGAAGGTAGCATCGTGAGTGGTGAACAGGAAGTCGGAGCTATAGTTAAGGAGCGGTGGGTAGTTATTGCAGAAATGGACGAGGTTCGCATCTTGCTCAAAAAACACCGAAGATACATCATTGATTTCTTTCGATAGGCATTTCGGACTCTGCTAGAGTCATTTTATGAACACCTGACGCAATCTATGTCGCGACCCTTTTCTGCAGCATTGGACGTGTCCAAGTCCGGTTTTCTTGAGGGAGTCAACCAAACTAATATCTCGAGAACTGCAAGAGGTATCGAGGGTGATATGGAGCAAAGTCGGCGCCATCTCGAGAGATTACTGTTGCGCTTAGATTTCAATGAGGAATTGTCGAAGCCTCGAAAGCGGAGAATGAAAGGCAATGGGGATATCTTGGCAGAAGGGGGTCTATAGGTTTACTTAGGGGTTTATTTGTTGATGTCAAATTTTTTATTTCTGGAGTCAGTCGTGTTTTGAGGCCAGTGGTTGGATCGCAAGAGAATGTTTTCTTGCAGAAGTGGGATAGGATTAATCCAACATATGACTAGAGTATGGATTATCCAGCTTAGTATTTGATTTTGCTGCTTGCTAAAGTTTGTGCAGAATGCATATTTTATCCGGCCTGTCATGACCTTGCGGCTAAATATTGTTGACCGTCTCAATCATCATTTGCGACTGCTTTCATCTCAGAGCACAAGCATCATGGCCCGTAAGTCACCATCCTTCATTTTCATCGCTCCTTTTTTCAACGCTAGTCGTAGAATACACTCCACGTCTCATCGGAGCCCCCAACACTCTTGGTATGTGCTTCCTCGAACGTCGTTATCGTTTGGGATCGCGAAACTGATCTTATCTATCGACGACAGAGCACCGCGTTTTCATCGAGCAAAATGGATCCGTCATTTCTCCATTTCACGATATTCCTCTCTTTGCCGACCAGAACCAAGGCATATTGAATATCGTCGTCGAAGTACCGCGATGGACGAACGCTAAGATGGAGACCTCCAGGGACGAGCCTCTCAATCCTATCAAGCAGGATATCAAACGCGGGCGCCTCCGCTACGTGAGGAATTGCTTCCCTCACCATGGATACATCTGGAACTATGGCGCGTTCCCTCAGGTCTGTGTCATTCTCATAGTCGATTGCATCGATCATCACATCGATCATTAATCCTCTATCACCACAGACTTGGGAAGATCCTAATCAGTCTCACGCAGAGACCAAGGCAAAAGGTGACAACGATCCCCTCGATGTTTGTGAGATCGGCGAACAAGTTGGATACACTGGCCAGGTCAAGCAGGTCAAAGTCCTTGGCATCATGGCACTTCTCGATGAAGGTGAAACCGACTGGAAAGTCATCGTCGTTGATGTCTTGGACCCTCTTGCTCCCAAATTGAACGACATTGAGGACGTTGAGAGGCACCTTCCTGGTCTCATCCGTGCTACCAACGAGTGGTTCAGGTACAAACACCTCTCAATTTTGCGTTCATCGATGTGCATACTTATACTTTGAATAGGATTTATAAAATTCCTGATGGCAAACCTGAGAACACCTTTGCTTTCTCTGGCGAAGCTAAGAACAAAAAATACGCCATGGAAATCATTCACGAGTGCCACGAAGCATGGCGTCGCTTGATTTCTGGCGAGACTCCAGCACAGACTCCTTCCTACGACATCTCTATGTGCGTTCTCTACTTGACTTTATTGACATGAGGCAATAACTTCAAACGTGATCAACAGCCGTAACACTACTGTCCCAAACTCCCCAGGATACACCTCCAGAAATGATCCTTCGTATCCTAACATCCCACCTGCCTCTGGTCGTGCTCCTGAACCTATTGACCCTTCCGGTAAGACTGCCCACTCATCTCTAATTGTACTTTACTAATCGAGTGCAGTCGACAAATGGTTCTACATATCCTCTGCTCAGGTCTGATGTACTTAAAGAAAGATAGGGACTCCAGTAGAACTCAAAGTTATATAAATCAAGATCACGTTTTCAAATGTCAACGTGCAAAGCACATGGATTAAGTTATAGCTGGAGGTAATGACACCGAACGGCGACGTGCTACTTTTGCTTTTTTTCTACGGTCAAGTCGGGCTGAGCTGGAGGATACCGACAATAATGATCTAAGATTGAAGTTACAGTCCAAGTCCCTGAAAAAAAACTGTCAGAAGTTGCATAGGTATTCTTTAAGATGGATAAACCTTCCAGGGCCGAAAATATCGAGTAGTCATGACGCTGTATACGTGAAACGGTATGCGTTTCTAAGACTTTAGGCGTCACGCCTTTCTTTGTGGGTAGTTCCGCACGTTGGTACGTGAACGTAAAAGGTGGTTCTCCAATCAACGTGAAAACAATCTCGGCCTGGTCACCTTCGTGAATGTCCTGAATAATCCTCTTTCCATGTCCGACTTGTGCAGAAGGTAGTGAGTGAACATTGAACCTGAGATCTGTAACAGCAGCTCTACACATCTTTTGCTGGTGTGCGATGCTAGTGATGGTGAAAAGACCTGGTTGTTGCTGAAGGAGGGAAAAGGGCGATGTCTTTGCCTCCTGTGTGTATGATTTGCTGTTGATTTTATAACTGACGCAAAACATCAGTTATAAGATGCAAAGATAGAATGAAATAAACGTACGTTATACTCCAGGGAGGAATTCCCTCGAGCTGGAATTGTGTCACATCGCCAACACAGATGTCCTCCCTTTTCTCAAATGGAATGATGGCAGCCGTCTCTGCAATGTCTACCCAAATAGATCGATGAAGAGGGTCTAATGCAGCTTGTTCACATCCCGATGAGTCTGTGACCGTGTCAAGGGTAACAAAGTGTGGGCCAATAGAAGTGAACGAATATGAAGGGAGGTTCAGTCTCCACATATTGGTTGGTATCGTGATCGTCCGCTTGTCGACGTGACTCGCAGCAATGTTCTTTATGGAAAGCGTTAACGTGAAGGGAGGCGAGCCTTCAAGCACAATCGTCCCATCCTGTGATGATGAGTCCAGGGGAACTAGTGCATCGTTGAGGCAGTATTGCAGACGATTTCTATTCTTGAAGTGAGCAGAAGGACGGATAGAAATTTGTTGTTCGAACAGCAGACGCTCGGAACGAGGAATGGTCGTGTCCTTGTTCTCCGACAATGGGTAAGATGCGTCCCCGATTTGCTTCACCTCATAGTACATACGCCCTGGGGTGGATGTATGCAGCTGGAAGCGTGTTCGTGGTTGGATGCTATTAAACGTCGGTTGACCCATGATTTTGGTTCCGCCATTTTCATTATCCTGCGCAATGTTGTACATAATTTGGAAGGGAGGGCGACCTGTGGAATCGTCAGCTTACAGGAGTTTCGTAATATATGAAGACAATTATACCAGTCAATTCGAGATCAACATGCCCATTGACGCCCTCACAAATTAGAGGAAGAATGTAGGATCCATTATGCGATTCAAATGTGGCATCCGTAGAAGGAGACAACCTCGCAGACGGCCTCATAATCCAATCGACAACATAAGTTGAAGCATCGGAAACAACACTCCCCGCGCATTGAGAATCAGCAACCTGTCCAACTGTCAGCAGGACATCAGACTAAGTAATTGCTGTCAATACCCCAATAATTTCATATATGCCTTTATCTGGTACTTGTAGTTCGCTATTCCGGTTGTAAAGCGTGGCCGTATAAACTCTATTCGAGTCTTGCTTTCTGTACTTGATATGCCATGGCTACAAGAAATTGGTCAAACAAAGTGGCAAATCAAAAGAATGTTCCACATACACCATCACCAGTCAAACGAAGGGGTAATTTTGCTCTCTGGTTCTCAGTGATAGTAATGTGTCGCTCTTCATTATTGCCATAAAATCGGACAGTTGGCTAGGGATAATTATGTCTCCAATTCTTTTCCGGGTGTGGCAGATACATACCACAATTCTTTTCACCTTCACCTCAAGTCCTGGAACGGAAACAGGTCGCTTGCACCTGGAAGCATCCTCCACACTCACTAAGACCATAAATAACGAAAGAAGTTGTTACAGTTTTGATTTTTACTCACGGAGAACAATCTCAAACGAGCCGCCGTTCTTCTGCAATTCCTTCGGTATCAGAATCTGTACGGTTTTCTGTGCAGTCTCTATCCCTTGAATCTGCAGAGTTTGGGCTTCTTGAGGGCTAATGATTTGAATTTCCAAATTCCAAGGCCCAGTTCCCTGTCCAAAAAAATCGTCAAGATAAACTTAAACATGTTTGAAAGGCGGTCATACTCTGAGGTCAACATCGACGTCAACAGCATCTCCTGAACACGTGCTAACAACCTTCCTCCCTCTTCCCGTCCCATACGATTCAGAAAAATCAGCGGATGCGACAGGATGGACCATCTGGTCAATGCTAGGCCCTTGCAATTCAATCTTCCTGTAGTTTGCATCGCTGATAGCCACAAATGAGAAAACATAGTGGCCGCTGCGTTCGGGTTGCAAAGTCAATTCTGCCCGAGATGATGTAAAAGACCTGGAGATTTCACGAGCCTGTTCTTTGTCGCGTCGCATTCGGTAGTAAACCTGGAAAGGTGGCGTTCCATGTAGAATGAGGGAAGCAGAGACACCAATATCTCCAGAGCTGGAAGAAAAGATGAGAAAAACATTCACAAAAGCAGTACGCTGATCACGTACCACTCATGAATGCGCTTCCATTCAATTTCAGCAGAAGGCAGGGATTTCTCGACAACCTTGCAAGTATCAGGGGCAAGAATGGTTCCGACACAATACTAGGAAGTGTTGCAATCAGCAAGTTGTTACACAGAAAATCCTAAAATTGCGCACTTTGCCTTTGAATCCTATGACCTTATAATCTCCAGGTGCATTTGAGTGGAAAGACACATCCTTATGCTCTCCGTCATAATGAAGAGTTTTCTTCCAAGCCTTCAGACGTCTGCCACTCTTATCATCTGAAGGTGGTTGATATTGAAGGCTCAAGTCCCACGGCTTGTCGAAATCGTCAAGATGAGTGGGGTCCAATCTAAGGGTGGCTTCAGAGCCAATCAATAGAGATGTAGGTGTGTCGGAGTTGCAGTGGAGGAACGAAACAGCAGGTTTCTGAAGAACAATGAAAGACCGGGTCATCGCAGTTGCACTCGCCGAAACAATCTCGGATGATACTGGATCTGTCTCGACTCGGACGCTGTTACCTACGCCGTCCGTGATCTCTTCCAGTGCGTATAGATATGTTCCCGGTTTGTCGAGCGAAATTGTTAGAGGCACCGTGACGTCCTCAGGAACGGGCACCCTGGATGCGACAATCGGAACACCAGTATGGTCCACAAAATGCGACTGCGATGCGTCCTGATGCAGTGCGTGGTCCTTATTCTCTATTTCGATACCTTCCACCAAGAACTCCTCTCTATGGCCATTGACAATCCTAAGCCATTTGAGACTCATGGGAGGTACACCATGAACATCAATATGCAGTTGCGGGTCAGCAGTTTGGCCAATGCAGCGTATAGGATCTTGAGCAGGCCCCTCGTCCCTTGAGAACTGCACCCGAGGACACGGTACGACAACAACCTGAGAAACGACAAGTCTAGCGTCGACATTGGAAGTGTCATAAACCCGCTCTAACCGAACAGTTCCGGGACGCTTGATCATAATATGAACGAGAGATTGTGTTCGTTGGAGATCTGGGTGGGCATCCGGTGTTTGCGAGTCGTCGTCGTCATATTCGTCATAGTCCTCGTCTTTTATTGATTTGGTGGTCTGAATGGCTAGCTGCAGCCCTTCGCGATAGTTATCTTCTATTGTTTTTAAATCCTTCGCATTGAGTTCGTGCATTTCAATGCGAGAATTGTAGTCAGGATATCCCAGAGGAGTTATTGAGTACTTCAGACCAGCGATGTTCGTATTGTTGAGAACGACTGAAAGGAGGGCAAATCCAGAGGAAGGGGATAAGCAAAAGTTGATATTTTTGGGATTGAGGTGGGCGGTACTAAAGGGCGACATTCGAATTGTATGTTGGCCTTGAAGGTGAGGATCTCCGGAGGCCGCAGTCGAAGCTATCAACCCGAAACTGAGGGAAGCTATCAGGTTCGTAAAGATTGACGATTCAGGAATTGACGGGATGTCTAGTGAACCGTATTCAATTTCGTTTTAAAGACGGAAAGCCTTTCTAACGTGCCTTCAGGTCCAGTAGTAACCACGGTCCATCCCAGTAGAGAAGCAAAGTTAACGCTTATACCACCAAATATCACGGCATCAAAAAGCCACAGAAGCAGGACTTGCAGAAGTACAGCAGACCCCCTGTACTGTAGTCGTGGTATTCGAAGTTGAGACAAAATTACGCAGTAAGCCAAATCCACAAAAAGCCATTTCCGACAGAAAATTGTCCGGGATTCGCTGGATATCAGAGACCGAACAAAGTCGAAGAATTTTATAGCCTAAAAACGTGCGCGAATGTCAGGGATAAATTCGTTGCAGTAAAGACAATTAAGAACTTGAAAAAGAAGCCCAAGACTCAAGTAGTAAAGTCTCTGTGAAGGAATATCGAGATATTTTTCTGGTATGAGTGGATTTGAAGGCACTTTTTGCGCATCTGGTGGCACATGTTTC
>QDKV01004603.1_pt1 | contig 10900 bp, 14 predicted proteins | sample 1861101 | NCBI WGS metagenome assembly QDKV01 (sample SAMN04275158, study PRJNA302643) | Fungus metagenome, whole genome shotgun sequencing project. | isolation source: fruitbody | host: Mallocybe terrigena | place: Sweden | collected 2013 | reverse complement strand
TGCATCCGCAAGAATCTCCGTATTATTGACGCTAATATTTACTCCCTTTACGTCGATATCAGAACTACTGGCATCGAAAGTTTCGCGATGGAAGCGGCTTTGTTGAGAGTATGCAACGATCTCAACTGGCAGGGTGTTGCTCGTCGCTGACGAAGACGCTGAGCGGGACGGTGTGTTCTTATCGTTGGGTTTTGCAGGACGCGCCGGCTAGTTTGTGATTAACTAAGCGGAATTTGAAATTAAGTGAAATGATACCGGGGGGTTAGGGATGTCCTTCGTCATTGTGTTCGAACAGGTTGAAGGAAAGAGGTTGGGAGACCGTGACTCTGAAGCCATTCGGAGCCGCCCGCTCAACCAAAATAGTAAATGTGATACATTTCTTGAAAACGAACATCAATGAAACTTTCAGTCGAGCTCCTGGACTACATCTTCAGCTTTCTGGTATCGCACAAGACACTCGTCGCCTGCTCAGAGGATCCAGTGCTGTTTCCGATTGTCGAAAGACACCTCTATTACCACATCACCGTACACTTTGCCAAAGGATGGGTCCCGGATTACTACTACAGTTCGGATCGTCTCTACAAGCTCGTTTCTGAGAACCCTCGCATCCTCAACTATGTTCGAGTTCTACGAATTCGAGTTTCACTTGATCACTATCCAGAAGATAAAGATAAAGACCTATCTATCAAGAAGGCTTTGGATAGGTTTTCCAAAACTCTGCTCAGGTTTCCCGTTCTGGAGTGCATCGTGCTCGACACCTCTAACAAACGTTCTTTTTGTTGGCCCGACAATTTTCAAGCTGCATTGAAAGACCGTCTTGGTCTGCCTACCGTCAAGGGGCTACAGATAATAGGCAACCAGGATTCGCCCTGTCCCTTGATGGAAAACATTGAGAATCTGTTACTTTCTGGGTCAATCAGAACCACTGAAGCCCAAGTCTGTAGTTCAACCCTCCCTGAGCTGAAGTCACTGACATTGCTCAATTCCATCACTTTTGAATCACTCCTGCCCACATCAAGGAACTCCGGTCGTTGAAGTGTGCACAGTTTTCCGTGCAGAGGCTTTCAGGGTTGCTAGGAGTGTGCTCGCAGACCTTGAATAAGTTGGACATTGACCTTGATTCCTCGCTGTGTGAGTTCCAGGAAGTTTTTTCTAATAGTCAATGATGCTAACGCGAAATGCTAGATTCTACCGTTTCTGGCACGATATCACGATCCTTTGTCGGCATTATCCCCCATTCCACCCAACCTCAGACAACTCACTATCCGTTCGGCAGCAGGTGTGGAGGAACTCTTGACGCGGAAAGGTACCAAGTCATATCTCCCAGCGACTGCCGAGATCATAAACTTATTTGTTTCCTCGCTCCAACATCTAATCCTCGACATCAACATCGATATTTATCACACCTACTCCAATCTCGCTAAGGTCGACTTTTCTCCCCTCACAGTTTTGGGAGCCGCTGCTCTATCGATCCCACACATCGACCTGTATGTCCACACCAACATTTTACCTTCTCATGTCACCCTCGCTCAATTATTGTTTTCGCTGGAGGACTGCGAAGATATAACGAGGTCAATCAACGAGGGTATACTTATCACTCATTCGGAGGAGAGACTTGTAAAGGAAGAGTAGCTAGCGGCTACCAAGCCACAACACTGGATGTCTACTAGCTTCGTATCGAACGTGAAGACCAACAACGGTCAGCTTGAGTGTAAACAACTGTATTACCTGCTTGTTTTAAAATTTTAAAAAAAATATGTGGTATCACTGACATAAAGAAAGGGATCGTGTCGAGAAGGTTCTACCTACCGGATATGTTCCATAAGCACACCTCAGTACATACATTCTCTGACATATGCCAGTATGCCACAATGGAGAATAAATGGGATTCAAACAAAACTCATTGGGGCAGGGAAGTGGGGGGCTTAATAACGGGATAATAACTCAAGTAAACAAGGGGAGAACCATGAGTTATAAGCCTTGCAACGACAGTGAGACATTATGGCGCACCATACATTATAAATGCGCTACATGGATGCCTCGCACTGGATCCCTTCTCAAGATCTTTCCCCATCGCTCGTCTTCTCAATCAACTGGTAGTAGACCTCGTTTTATTTAGGTGAAAATCCAGCCATTTTGATCACTATCTTATCTTCTTCTGCTTTCAGAATGAGACTGCTCGTTTCTTGGTCAAAATTCTCCCCAAGAACACGTTGAAGCCCGGCCATCAAATACTCCTTCGCCATTTGGCGAGCATCCTCTTCCGTAAACGGTACATGATAGTGCAATGCAGACATGGCCCGCCGCTTCAAGCGAGCCCATCTTTCGAGATGAATTCGCGGCGAATTGTGTTCCTCATCAGTATCAGCATCGCCCTCCATCACGGCTTGAATGTCTTCAAGATCGACAACTATAGACAGCAGGCTTGTCAAATGGAGTTCAGGGTTGGCATAAGTGCATACCATGCCACGGGATGGAACACTTTTGTTGGTTTTTCAAAGCCTTTCTATAGCGCTGATAGTTAAATTTTTTCCCAAAAAACTGTAGGAGGTTTCCGTATGTCCATGTTGTGAGAATTGACATGCCGCCTTGGGTTGCGGTTAGGCGAGCAATAACCTCAGACTGCAAGGCACTGATAATGGCACCCGACGACGAGAAGTTACGAATATTCCGACATTCCTGCAGTCGAAGTATCAGTTTACCATCGTCAACAAGTTTAAAAGTACACATACCTTTGCAGTTTCGACGAAATATTGTTTCACCTTCGACCTTGCCGTAATCCCATCCCGCCCATTCCCCAACCTCCCGTCCAGTATGCACGACCGAACCCATTTGCTTATCAGCTGGTTCAGCCCTATTGCTGCTGATAGGTTTGGGCAGTATGGCTGCAGCCCACTAACATACGCCATGTATTCACTTGCAACAATACGCTTATATCGTTCACCTTCCAATACCGCAAGCGCAATGGCCAGATCACATGGCGCTGGACACTCCCTCTGTGTCTGCTGAGAAGGCGAGACGATCAGTGGTGCCGGTGGGCGCCTGTAATCCTTTATGTGTCTATTTAGACGACGACATCACGGCAGGGCGTGCGTGCGCACCTTTTCACGTATCCCGTGCAAAATCTCGAGGACTAATTCGTCTAGCTCCTCCGACTCGGGACCATTGACGGAGGCGAGAAATTCTCTCATATCACCGAGAATGTCGTCATCAAATATCACATGCTCGTTATTAACCCATTCGTTGAGGAGATGCAAAACGCTGAACAGATTTTGTAATGAGAGTTTGCAGAAAACAATAATGAAAGAGGCTTGCCGAGCCTGGGTATCGACGCGCCCCTCTACATGCTGAATAAGAAAGGCTTCATTATATCGAAGGGTAAGTATTCTCAGTACATGTAACGGTGCCACGAAGGCTGGGTGTGCGATGAAAAAGATGCTGCGTTGCTCATTGTCGTTTTCTGTGTGGTCACTCGATTCCTTAATTCAGTCCCTTTAGCGCGAAACAGGGCGCAACCTACCTCCAAAATGTACCAACAGGTATTGAATCACGCTTTCCAGCGTCTCTGGTTTTATAGCCTTCAGCGATCTGCCGGGATCCCACACAGTTTCCGGTACGATCAAAGAAAACCGCTGCAGAGATTGTGACCCTGATGCAACATCGTTGACAATGATGGAAGGTCGCTTCGGCTGAGACTCGATTTCCAGGCGCGAGACAGGGAGGGATGTATACGCTATGCCACTAGGCGCCGCAATCACGGAGCTCCTCGAGCTCCAGGAGTTTTGCGTTGAGACCATAAAACCCGACCCGGAGACTGCCGACGTACTTCGTGAAGAGGAGGGGTAGTCTGAGGCTGAAGGAGAGTGCTCCGTAAGTGTAGTTTCCTCAACTGTCGGATAAGTGATATTTCCGCCCAAGTTCAGAGGTGGGAGTTGAGGACAATATGGGGAGACGGTAGAAAATTGTTGGTGACCAACACTCTGAGTAAGCTCCGATGGGGAGTCTGTATGATATCGCCGGTTGGGGACGCGAACCCGCCGAGGAGATCGTTCTGATGCATTTATATCGACGTACGATGTCACTAGTTCCACTGAAGACAAGTCAGGAAATTGCAATCCCGAAAGCTCAAGGGCTTCGACTAACAGTTTACCAGAGACCTAGAAAACACTGTCATTTGACGATGGAATGTATCGATGGAAAGGATGGAGGGTTGCGTCCTATTGTCATTCTCCTGCCCAAAGCTAGTCTTTCTCTGCACCGGAATCCAATAGAAAACCGACGCACCTCCGAAACGACGTTGTGTAAAGCGGATTGAATTTCACGAGTTTCCTACCGCAAGAATTTGAGATGACACATACACAATTACAGTTCGATAGGTATACCTCTTCGATGTCGTGGACCACCGTTCGGAAGGCAGGGTTAGTGCGTGAGACGTCGAGGGTTGGATTCTTTTTGTATCGGGTAAATTCCTCCAGCAAGTCTTGCACAATCCCTCGAATCTCGCTTATGTCGCGCTGAGCGGCAACGATGTGCTGTTCGCGTACCTGAGCAAGCTGTTGGCCGATCTTAATCTACAAACAACGAAGCAAAACCATGAGAATAACACCGAGGTCTATCGTAGAAAGATGAACATTATATGTCGCGATGCAGGTGTCAATCTTTCTGTCATATTCGTCCAACCCGTTACGGATGGCGTCTTGCATAAGCAAACTTCTTGCAGTGTTCAGCTGGGTCCACGTGAGCACTCTGCCGCGAATGCTCTCTAGGATTCTTTGAAGCCCAAGCCACGGTTGGAGTTCATGAATAACAACGCGGATAGGTAATACTGACCCTTCGGCTTCATTAAGTGCAGCCTGGTGGTCTGCAGGGACCGCTCCATCGCCCTCCCGTAATCCGATTATGAGTATTTCGCATCTTGTAATTAAATTGCGGCATCTGCGCTGCGTTGTAGGGTTAGCAAACGGCACAATAAAAGAATTTAATCAACTTGCCTTGTACACCTTCACATTGTCTAGCAGGTCCTTGCCCGACTTCACTAAACAATGAATCGAATCAGTTTGTGATCGTGCTTGAGATTCGTGCGCTCACCAAGGCCAGCCACGGCGATAGGGTCGACACTCATCGAAGGAGATCCCAAAGGGCAAGGTAGAAGGTAGAATGACGCTGGTGGTGAGCGAAAGAGTGGGACAGCAGAGCCACGGGTCCCAGGTTTGGCTGCGGCCTACGGAAGCTCAGCGGAACTATAATTTAGTATAAATAGGGTTGTCCCGTGCCCGTGACCCGTCATGCATCGTCATGTATACACGTGTCCATCACTGATCAACAATCAACGATCACTTTGTCTGGAGTCGGAGCCGTTTTTGTTATACAAACTTGAAGCCTAATCTTCGGCAATTCGGTCTGAAGACGCTGAACCATCGCAGTGGAGGAACCTTCTTATAATCAATTCTCACGATGACAGCCGCTGTGTGACGGAAGGGGCTAGAAAAAAGCAGCTGAGAGAGAATTCAATACACCGCAGGGGAACACACTAGACAGGGTAAACGTATACACCGCGGGGCGAACCGATATAAATGCTGTACAAGTAACCCTTGCAGCATCCAATGGATCGAACGGCTTGCACTGCAGAAGAATTGGCTCTTTCCGGGGCCTCAGGTGTCTATTGTTTGACCCGTCATCAAACCGTTGGGCTGGTCGTGCGTGATCTTCGACCATGAGTATATCATCTTACGATCATTTTCTAGGTGGTCGCATTATCAGGATTTGTCTCTCTGTCAGCAGTTCTTTTCATCTTTACTCTCATTGCGGTCAGTAGTTGCGAGAGTTCGAGTGACTTATGAGCATCGAAAACTCACTCGCCAGTAGAGGAATGTCATCTACAGTCGAAGATATGCTGCGGCTGATGTTGGGACTCCTTCATCCGAAAAGGAGTCTTCTGCAGCCGGGGGGGAGGCTCCTGTAGCTAAGGGTAGTCGCCGTTTGATCGAAGAACCTATGGATTTGTTCATGGTGAGTTTATCGTAACTTCCCTACATCGTATTTTCTTAGGCTTCTAAGCTCTCGCTGTTTTTTGGCAACCTAATCCAAGCACTTGGAGTGGTCTTAGAGGTCAAATGGATCAACGATGGAAAAGTCCGCGCTGGAAGCTTTTGCACGGCACAAGGTTACGATACTTTTGATCGCATCATTGAGTTGGGCTGAAAATGCTCTATGTAGGAGTCTTTCAAAACCTAGGGCAATCAGCAGTTTCAATTCAAACCACCGTGAGGGTTTCACATTATCTACGATACCCCCGACCTACCATACTGATGCGCGAGGGGTTGCAGATTATTACATTACATACTTTTGCCACTATCTGGTGGCAGCGGGGTGTTGGAAAACTTAGAACCGCTTGGATTCTGGTTGGGACCTTGTGGCTCTTCCTTGCTCTTTTCATCGCCATCTCAGCCTCGGTCCACCACACACCTCCATTCTACTATCCAACACCGGTATGGCATTCTCCTAAATAACCTTTTGTGGACTAACCGATTTTATTGGCAGTATTGGTGCTGGGTTCATAGCCATTATTCGGATTATCGTATTGCAGGAGAAACCTTTTGGTTGTGGCTTGCATTTGCTGTCGCGGTGTCATTGTACACACCCCTTTGCTTCTATAGTGTAGGATACATCTCCCCCGACAAAAATGGGACCTTCAAGATCAATTCAAGAGAAGAGGCTAGGGCTGTGCGTACAGGCAACCTCCCAACATCCAAGTTGATGATGTATGTTCAATGGACCTCCACTAAGAGTCTAACTTTTCTAATGTCGCTGTTAGATGTGCAATGGCATATTGCGTTCCAGTCCTTCCAACAGCCTTGGCTCGCTGGTTCCTGCTTGTGCACAATGACGCCAAGCCTTTCGCATCGGCGGAAGCCCAGTTCAGCGTCAAGGCCATCTTCAGCCTAAGCGGCGTCTCCGACGTTGTCGTCTTCCTCCTTGCACGCCAAACCAACCTCCTTTTTGGGCAGTCCCTCGGCACTCGAAAACTTTTCAATATACCTGCTCCCATTCGTATTTGTGGTAAGTTTGTATGCTGGACCACGCGTCATGCTCTGACAGCCTTACAGCCTGTGTATTTGTATGGATCGCCCTCAATGTTTTCGACGTTGTGTGGATATACTATTGTATTACTCATGTACACCTACTACACGAGGGTTCGCAACTGACATCTTCTGTGATAGATATTTTATCAGCCACCGATCCTGTTCCGCGCCGAAAATCTAATGAGAGTCGCGAAGGGTGGAAGGCATACTACGTGATGAGCTAGGTGAACACTCCTGTCTGCGGCATAGGCTGACATCATAATTTTTAGTGTACGTCTATGGCTTCATGGTTGGTTTGGTGAACTGTGCCGTATTTTTAAGATACATCCGTACTGTGTGCAGATGTTTTACGTTCACCGGCATGAAGCTGTTGAGGTATTTCTTGCGCTTCCTAATTATTGTACTTGCCGTCATCATGTGTCTCGGACCATTCTTCGCTCCTTTGATAGGTCTCAAAATTGCTCAAGGGGTAAGCGGCTATGCCATCTGCTCTACCAACACCCTGATCACTCCACAGACTGCATGGGATCGTCGTTGCGCTGAGTTCTCTGTCGAGGTAATCCTTGATGGCCGCCCATACTACGACTCAATCAAAGAAAACCCATCGGTTGCGTCCTTCTACTTTGGGCAACCTGGTCATCGAGAAAAATACTACCAGTACGGGATGACCCAGGATAACGATACCACCATCTGGCATTTACGTCTCAGTAACGTAACCATCCCTCCTGACTTGGACCCAGTCTATCATCCTTTGGTACAAGACCTATCATACCGATTCGCCAACCACTCAGTTGCTGCGACCTGCACTACAAACACGTCTTCGAGTGCTGTTACTATACCTTGTATGGAGGGTTCTTTCAATGATGGTGGGAGTGCCCTCAATCTTACCATTAACGACATGCGTACTGGCATTGTGACCAAACTGCGAGCGCTCGACAAGGGAGTTTGGGCGCCTGTTCCAGCTGATGATGCTCCAAGCGTGCTATTAAGAGAAGTACAACCTGATGACAGCCTTGGATCCATCGACGTGCTTCGCACAGCTGTCACTATGAAGGGGAACTGTACTAGATTGAAACTTTGTTTGGCGAGGGAGAGGGGGATTGATCTGCTGGCAGCTGTGGGACTCATTCTCAAGGCACAGGACAACTACGCATACATATGTACGACACCAAACAGCAACTAGTATAAAAAATGGATCATGGATATCAGGTATAGTTCTCATCCTCTACATTATATTTGTTACGATTCAGATCACAACATCTTCAGAGACCGCCCCATTTCTCTCACTGTCGCCATCGCCTAACATTTTTTCCATCATTCTTCGCACAGCATGCCCGTCCACAGTTCCTATTAACCACAGTCTGCTTCCTTTTCTTCTATTGTACTAATAGTCAACAACTTCCGCTAACTGCAGTCCACAGTCCACAGTTATCGTCTTTATTCACTGTACTTGAACCATAGCACATATCCTAGTGGCTTTAGTAACTTCGAGTTGACCCTCCACTGAGAACTGCTTGATAGCAAGGTGACCTTCACAGTCGTTGGTAAGACTCGTTAATAGAAATGTCGGAGGGATTGCGAGTCCAGATGGGCTTCATCTGAGCTCCTCATTCAAAACCTGCTTCTTCCTGACCTTCGTCTTTTTCTCCACCGGTACGGCCAAGGAAGATGGAGACAACGACGAAATCAACACCCGTGGGTCATGTTACCTACGAGTATTCCCACGGATCCGTGCCATTGACTCGTAGACCCTCGTAGACCTCGAGATCGAGAGTCAGCTCGATATGATTGAGACCGAAGTTGATGGCGAAGGAGTTGGAGATGAAGAATCAACTGTTGACTTGGACAGAACTTTTCGTGTCCTAGTTTTCTTCATCCTCAAAGTCTATAAACTTCCGCTTCCCAAGCAACCCATCCATCCCATCCTCACACGGAGTCACACCGATGAACCGTCCGCCTCGAGATTCATGGTACAACCATTCGGCGCAGAGGGCAGCTAGACGTGAGGTGAAAGACGACGGGAAACTGTTTCAATGGAAGAAAAGAAGTGATCGTCCAGGAGTCTATTGCCCCGTCGTTGGGAGGTTGACCTGATCAAATTCAGAGAGGAGCAGTGCATATACATATGCTGGTTGAGGGAAACTAATTGATTCTAGAGTGGCGGCATGATGCAGAAGCCGAATGGTAGTATTAGGGACGGGGACCACAATATTTGAAATATACGAAGCGATGATTCAGGGTATACTCGAGTACGAGGTGTGTCTGAAACATTCTCTACATTCCTTGTCCTCACTATCTGTGCAACCTGTCGTGCAGAATGTGGATCGTCGCGTGAACACTCTTGTTCAACTGAGAGAATACGGAAGTCAGCAGGCGCAAACCGCGTACACTGGTCGCTTATCGAGATCAACTTCAAAAAGGTATGCATTTTACAAAAGCGGAAGTCCGCGATCCCTCAGCAGTATCTAGCTGATACATATCTCAATAATGGGGGCGATATCCCCGTCCTTGATGAATCCAATGGTCCACAGGACGTTTACATCGAGAACGCCTCTGCGTCGCGCTGTTCCGCATTAGGTATGTAAAAGGACTAACTGAACCGAGATCATTCATTGATATTGTGCAGGAATATAGAAAAGGAATTTTCTAGGTGTGAGTGATAGCAGCCTACATGTGCATAAGTTCCCAATGCGCAGGCAGAAAATGGTGGTACGCTGCCCGTCCAAGATGTCGGCGAGCTTCAAGCTGCACCGAAGACCCAGGTGGGATGAACGATGAGAGGACCGTCGGTGGGACGCTGACTTGGTCAAGTTCGGAGAGGAGGAGCAATGCATAGGCATACGCTGGTTGCGGACAACTAGTCGATGCAAGCAACGCAGCATCGTGAAGAAGGCGTATGGCGGTAGGAAGATGGGGTGGGAGCGATAATTGGCCTAGCAAGTATGCGATGCCCATGCGCTAAGGTTCGTTCGAGTCTGCTGGGAAATTAAGAAATCTAAATGGCTCACATAGACACAACTCTCGACGTTGAGCTCAATACCGTGCTCGAAACATTTTTTGGCAAGTAAACTATTACCAAAATCTTCATAATATTTGCCTAGATGGAACCAGGCATCCGAGAATCCGTTTCCAGCTGCGATATTGTAATCTCGAAAAGCGGCAAGTGGATTATACCTCACGAAATCGGGGAATGCACCTGTTGCGGCGAGCATTGCTCGCATCGCAATAGCTTCGGCAATGTACTGCGGCATCTGGTAGCCTGACTCCGGCATAAAAGACCCTGCGATCTGGAGCACAACTGGAACGGCAATACGAGCGAGCTGAACGAGGATACGGTCGGTGTTAGTGAGTGTCCCAGCCGAGAGCATCGAATGGACATATTGGACGTGTTTCTTGATGAGTAAAAATACTGCTCTGCACCAGGCGATCTTGAGTTCGGGGTTGTAGGTAGGTTTCTGAACGAGGTGAGCATCTGCTCGGAGACGGGACAGATTGAGCAATGGAGCAGTGAGGAAGAATATCGGACGCCTTTCGGTTGAGGACAAAAAAATGGGTTGTCGCATACCCAATGGTGACGAGGGATTCATATGCGTGTTCTGAGGTGGTGCGATTGGGATTGGGGCTGGAAATTGATGATGTGGATTGTAGTTAACCGGCGGTTGTGGGTCTACTTGATTTGTTGAAGGAGCGACTCCAGGATGTCGAGTGCTGGGGACCTGGTCGAACGATCCGTCCGGATTAGCGACAGCAGACCACTTCAGACATTCATACGCACTGGGTGATAACGCTGACTTCTCGGGTTTCCCTGGGGTGGGAAT
>QDKV01004604.1_pt1 | contig 10912 bp, 12 predicted proteins | sample 1861101 | NCBI WGS metagenome assembly QDKV01 (sample SAMN04275158, study PRJNA302643) | Fungus metagenome, whole genome shotgun sequencing project. | isolation source: fruitbody | host: Mallocybe terrigena | place: Sweden | collected 2013 | reverse complement strand
CCATCGCACCGATTTCAATTTGTTCTGGACGTTGAACGACAACAGATGTCTCCCAAAGTTGTTCGGCTTTTGACCAGTCAATCGCGTCTGCACCTGACGGCTCTGACGACGTCGTATCGTTTCGTGTAGCGGTATCATATAACATCTTTTCATTGTCATAAAATTCCTCTTCATACCCGGCCGCCTGTCCTTGGCCCCAATCGTATCCGTACATCTCTCGTGCTTTGCCCTTTCTTTTCCTGCCCTTTTTCCTCGACGAACAACCGCCAAAATCCATAATGCCCACCCCAACATCAACACACGTCACGAACATATTGGGGGGGAGTTGCCCAAGTTCCTGTAGTTCAGATGGTGGGATTAAACGGGAGAAAAGTTTCTGAATCGAGGACGATTGTAGATCCGTAGTATCCATTTCCAAAGCAACGTCGTCATTCCGAGTACAAGGCTTGCTAGCCGCTGAACCAATGTTGTTCGACTCACGCCGCCTCCCATCATCTGTAAAGATGATCTTCCGAGGTATAGGCCCAGCCATCGAGTGCTTGAAACCTTTCTTCTTGTTTTTGTTCCTAAGAGAACCCATCATGACTTGGTCAGGAGTAATGTAAACGTAATTTGTGTTAGACGTAGACGTAGCGTCTTGCGCTTCACGCTGAGTCGAAACATAGTCTTGAATGGATAAAGAACCACTGGTTGAATTATTTGATAAAGGAACGACTGTTCGCGGTGCTGTGGACTCAGACGAACGAGCCAAAGGGGATAAAGAAAGAGGTATCACAGGTTCGACTGTGTCGAGTAATCGGCTTGAGTCAACTGGGACGCTATTGGCTTCTGAAAGGCTCTTCGGCGCTGTGGATGCCTCAGTCAAAGGTTCAAGAGGGCCTGCCTTTGCGATTTTTTGGTATTCTCGTTTTTTCTTTCGCCGTCGGTTGCGGGAATGAGTCGAAGGTTTACCACGCCCAGGCGGTATGCCATTGAGTCTTACTGCAGTGTAAGCCAAAGAACCGTAGGTTACAACGCAATCGAACCCACTTTTGTGATGATATTTGCTTTGCCGTCGATAATCCTTGTCGCTCCGTCAATTTTTTGATATTCTTTGGCGGCGAATGCGCCGCAGACGACGTAGATAAACTTGATGATGAACTTGATGAACTATCAGACGAAGAAGACACCGATGTAGAAGACGTAGTCGATTCCGAGTCTGAGGTAGTCTCTTCCTCTGAATTGGAAGTTTCGCCGCGTGCAGTAGATATCCTTTGCGTCACAGTTTTTCGTCCAGAGCAATTTTTAGAGCTTTGCAATGGAATACCAACGTCACTCGTAATCCTCTTCCGTTTTCTTGAATTAACAGCTGCACGAGCACCTGGCTCAGCATCCATCTGAACATCTTCATTCGCTGCAAGTGAAGATACTTTAACAAAAATCAGGTCTCCATCTCGCACCGCTGTGACTGGGCTGTCATTCAGAAGTTCAAATCCCTCAAGGACGAGAGTAAGATCTTTGGCTTGGAAGCGGCCGTTCCGCAGAGTTTGTACACCGCTGCAAAGGAGTCCTTTGAGACCAAATATGGTTTCTTGGGCATCCTGTATTTCTGGAACAAACCACGCTTTTAGTTCCGGGAGTGGAGCAAAGGTTTGGATACGCAGACGCATTGGAAACTGACAAACGGCCCTTGCTCAGGACATTTCGCCTTGAACATGGATCACGTGATAATGGTTATCTTAATGGGTCAAATGGTTTGCTTTCTACGGTTCCACAAAAAGAAACTCTGTTCGTCGCAACGATTGATCCAAAAACTAGATATACTGACTGGTACTTGCAGATCTTAATATCGTAAACAACAACATGAGACGCTCTCAGAAAGACGCTGTCTCGCATTTTCTCGATATCGAGGTGATGGGAGATGATGATGACGGAGAGGATGGGGAAGACGAGATGGGCCCTGGTGTGTCTGTGCCAGTCTTGAGTTTTTGGACCCCTGCTCATGGTTCAATCTTTAGACGAGTTCATTGAGTACAACTCAACCACGGTCGATGCACAATTTACACCTTGGAAGCACTTCTTCAACACGGACATAGACACTAACGAAGACCGTGGGTGGTCCCGCTTGATTGATTCGCTTAACGAGCGATATGGCCCAAGAGACAAGTCACCTCGTATAGTTGGAGATAGCCCTGCAGTCAGACGGCCGCTTGACATGCACCCTGGAATGACCTCTGTCCTCGATAATAGTTCCCGTTCGGCCACGGTTGACGATTACCCGTTATGGCGGGTTTGCTGCAAAGTGAGTCTCGTCGTTGTTCTCGTTGTGTATCTAACTTTTTTATTTATATATTATTCTTCTAGCTGGGCATGGAAGAGGAAGTCGTTTTCTTCCTGCTTCAGATGACAGCCCCGCGTCATGAGATGCGAGCAGCCTTTGCACCAGGTGCGGTAAAGGGTCGGATATATTTGGAGGCGACAATGAACGAGCAGCTACGTAACCTGCTCAAGCTCACGCCTGGTATCGCTCGCACCCGCTTCGGTTTAAGCTGCCAGATGATTCCTTTTGATGATGGGGTGAAGTCGTTAGAGGTCCGTCAGTTTATGCAGCCAGAAGATGTTGGAAAATGGGTTCGGGTTCGCAAAGGAATTTACAAAGGGGACGTGGGCTACGTACTGTCTGCTGAATCATGGGGCGTTCGCCTTCTCCTGGTTCCTCGCTTTCCACCTCCTCAGTCTACGTCTGGTTCATGCCTAAAGAGAAAACGCTCCCACCTCCGTTCTGCGCCAGCATTGTTCAATCAAGAATCTATCGGGAAGCACTACAATACAGTGCCTAACCGTGTCATGGAGAACATATGTACGTTTGAAGGACACACGTTTGAGTATGGGTTGATTGTCACTTCGTATGACTTTTATTCGGTTTCAACAACTGTTTCCTGCATGCCTCTCGAACTATTCACCCTTTTTTGGCAAAGTCGTCATCCCAGATTGGCCAAGTCAGTGCTTACGTTTCCTAGGCCCTTGGAGTGGCATTTCGCCGAAGGCGACGAGGTTTATGTTTCAGAGGGCAATAAGCCATTAGTTTCTAAGAAGGGTACTGTCAAGACGCTCAGGACTGAGTCTGTGGATGTGGACCTTGCCTCCGGAGAGGGTGTCGTCAGTGCTCCATGGATGGATGTTCGTAAAGTTGTACACGTATCGGAATTTGTCAAAGCCACTGGTGGGCTGTATCAAAACCGGACGGGATGGGTAATTCGAGTTGATGCAGAAAACGACTATGTGACAGAGCATACAGCAACTGTTTTTCTGGCTGATGACGAAGAAAATCCATCCTCAAGTCATGTTAAGGCATGTACGATGCTTGATTCGAAAAATTCACCTATTGTGCTCACTTCCTTCAGACATTTGAAGTCCATGTGAATCTATTGGTTCGCACCACCGCGCTTGGAACACGGCCTTGTCCTGCTGCTGTCATTCCACGGATCGATAAGGCAGTGATTATTATTGCTGGTACCCCTATGGCTGAACTGTCCTTTTCGTCGTCTCCTGCATTGGATCCATCTTCTCGCACACCCCAGCCTGGTTCTCCACTCTCTCCTTCTAGTCCTAACCATCCACCTCCCTCCACTCGACACATATTATTGGATCCCAGGCTCCTCAATGCACAACTCAGAGTCAATGTCAATGGTGGAGGGTTCAACAACAAAGAGCTTACTGTTTCCATTCGGTCCATAAATGGTCAACTTGGCATCCGACGCATTGTATACAAGACAGCAAATTTTGTGGACCCGGAATGGGTTTCTGTGAAGCATCCGAATCCTACACGGGACAATGGTTTGTTGATTGTTATTAAAGGAGATCATTGTGGCAAGTACGTCCGACGAATTCACCATCAATATGAAAGTGGGAAAGCTATTGTGCTCCTGGCTGTTGTAAGTAGAGAAGCAGGATCTATGGACAGACTTACAGGAGAGGAACTTGGACTTGATGTTTTTCATCTATGTGTATGTGAAGAGTCTAAAGAGCACAAAAAGCTGAACAGTTCATTGATGGATCAACTTCGGGAGGAGGCTCGTAAAACATGGGCAAGATGATTTTACAACTTTTAGAGCCATGACTGTCCTTGTTTTATATGTTTTATATTTGATTATTTTTTTCTTTATTTCTGCTAATTAAGTTCCTTCAAAATCTTGGCCTGGCTCAAAGGGACTCATCTTACTGTACTGAGCAATGGCCAAATCATGTCCACATCACAATAATGCTTGCAACCTGGTAAAATAGTCTGATTCAGATTCTGCATTAATTACATCGTCCTGAAATAATGAGATGAAAGATGCAGAGAACACATCATGAGCAACCTGAGGCCTGATGATCCAGTCTTTTCAAAAGCGAAATAATTTTTTGACTAGAATATCAATAAATAAATACAAAACAATCGTTTTTTGAAGTCCATCATGACAGACATCACACTTCATTCGTCTTCAATTCATCCATATAGACCCAAAGACCATCCTGCAAGAGAAAACAATAAGCCGGGCTCTTAGTTTTCAATTTCATCGCTCTTTACCTTAACAGACATCGTCAAATGCGAGGTGGGTCGTATCTTCTCAAAAGGTTTCGTCCCAGTCGCCGTGGCCCATTCTGCCGGGGGGTTGGTATTCGTCGTCTGATCGAGCCTAAACCCACTAAATCGTTGCAACAGCCGGACGAGGAAGAAAGTAGCCTCATGATAAGCAAACTGCTGTCCGAGGCAGATCCGCGGTCCAGCATTGAATGGACAAAAGATGAATGGGTTTGGGGTGAGATACTTGTGTAACCTTTCATCAAGGAAACGGTCGGGATCGAATTTGAGGGCTGCATACATAAATGGATGAGTTTATGAACTAATAATTTTGAGACAGCTGCCTTAGATGCGAACCGTCAGGACCCCAGAGGTCAACTCTCCGATGAAGCTCTATGACGACGTATATGCAACTGGTGCAACGGTCAGTCAGAAAAGAAATTTCAGTGAAGAGGATCAGCTAACAATGTGTTCGCCGGAATATAGAGAGGTTTCTGATTGGGTGATTTAGGCGGCACCACAACAGGGTTTTTGGATTGTCTGATGATGGTTGTGAGCGTCTAAAAGCACACAATGTTCTAAAGGTATACCTTTGGTTGGCGGGTCTGTGCATATTTGACATTGTCAGCTATGTTCATTCCAAATTACTGAACAACAGTAACCTACACCGGAGGGTAGAGCCTGAGAACCTCTATAAATCGACAGTTGATTAGCAAGGGTTGACGCTGGTGTCTGCAGAGCCCAACGCACCATTGAGGAAAGCCCGCAAGTATTTCATTTCTCTCATGTTTTCATACATTGGTATACTTGAAGGTCCGACCTTGTCGAAAACTTCTTCTCGAAGACGACGTTCAATATCAGGGTGTTGGGCAATCATATACATGGAGAACGTTAAAAGAGAAGCAGCCTAGATAGAACGCCAACAATCTGTCCCCGGGAGCAAACGGAACTAATACAAAAAAACTTACTGTATCGCGTCCAGCAACCAGCAGATTGATCAACTCGTCCTTCAGAATCTTAGGGTCCTGGGTATGTTTAACAAGATGCGAGAGTAAAGTCAGATCTTCATCCTCAACCTTTCTTTCACCCCTTGCTGCGGTTTTCATGTCTCTATCCCTTTTCGCCAAAGCGTCGAACATCAACGGCTCAATGAAACTGTCCATAATTTTCCTCAACGGGTTTACGTCGTCTTTCCAGAATTCTTTTAGTGCCCAGTCCTTGCCAAAAGCTAACCGTATGGAAGAGCGGCGTTGGCCCTCCTTGAACGCTCGGGTAAACACGTTTGAGGAATGATTCGTGAACGCCTCTGGATTTTTGTGAGCTGAGGAAGGTGGATAGGGTATCCCTGCAGAGAGTGAATTGACATTGCGACCAAAGAGAAACTCTGTTGCAGAGTCCAACGTGAATCTCGAGACAAGGTCCTATAAAACAAAAGACGGAACTTCCATCAAAACTGGATTTTCAAAGGCGCCAACTTAGTGTTACCTGGAATTCTATAGGAAAACCTTCTCTGGTTCTGACTTTTGCAGTACCAAGTGCCAAGTCGCAATTCCTTTCATAGATGTCAAAGTCGCTTATACGTTCGCGGGTGAAGAACGGCCGTGTCATTGCGCGGTGGAACCTTTATAAAATCGTCATAATGGAGTTGAAAGTGTCGATGTCATATGCTGTGTAGTACGTACTGCCACATTTTGCCTGTTTAACGTTTGGGGGTGTGAACATTCAGGAGATTCGAAGAGAGCAAATACCATCGGCGTTAAAAACCCCAGATCCAAGCAATGATCCCATTTGACTTTGAAATTCTGGTCCTTTTCTCCGCTAGTAAGTCTCTTACTGATAACTGTACGATAAATGGCACCTTTCTCGAAAGATTCAAACTGAGTCGCAAGGAGAGCCTACATTCAAATTGTGTCATTTTGCGAAATTTCGAGTCCAGGATCGCAAACATGTTACCTTAATTATCTCTGGATCAAAAGTAACCACCTAGAATGTCCGAGGTTCAGCCGTCGGGATATGGGGTGGATAGTAGAAGACTCACCCTTTGACTGGTGAAGAGAGAAACACTGAACGTATTTCCATAAGATTTCGACCATTCATGCATTACTTCTCCTGTGATACAGATTAATTTGCGTAAATACGAGAGCAACCTGTGACAGACCTGGATATCCTTCAGCCGACCGCAAAACCTTCTTCAACACATTTAAAGAGGACTCTGGAACATGAGGCGCCAACGCTGCTCCTGCCGCTGCCGCGGCCCTCCTGTTCTCGAACTCAACATACCAACGCCGTACCAAGATCAGGACTGGCAGAGCAAAAACGATGGCGAAGAGGTAAAGCCATTGGGGAATAGCCAAGTCAAAATAATCCTTCACGAACTTTAAGGTAAGGTAGACAGTCGCTGAAGGAAGGATTAGGTATAAACGACGGAAAACGTATATTGGACCTGGGGGGAGCTCCATCGTTGATTTCCACAGCAAATGCACATTGGTCGATTCAAATACCCGTACCGGTAACAGAATGGGGAACAGATGTTATGCATAGATTGTTTAGATGATCCATGAATCCCAACAGCCCCTTTCCGTTGCTGGCCGATAGGCTCGAAACCCGCTGCTACGGCAATGGCCATTGGCCACGGCATGTGAATGAAAGCAGGAGTAAATGCGACAACAATCATCATTTGCGTAGATGGTGCAGTGTGACGTGAGAAAAAGAGTTTGAACTTTGCAATTGCAGGAGGTTGGATGAACCAACGACTTCGAAAAGTTTATTTCGTTATATTTCGATATTCGTGCACGTCAGGGCCACAGATAGCAAGCAGCAAAAAATAGTTGTTTGACTCGGTGGAAATATCAATTTCCTGATATTAGACGTGATACAGTTTACAGCCAGAGTCTGTAATATTTCAAAACTTGTACCTTCATATCATCCGGGTAAGTGTCTTGAGAACATAGCTGTATGCAAGTCACATTTGGCACAAAAGCTCATGTTCCGGTTGGGGCCAGTAACGCGGTTTGGCTGGAGGGAACATTAAATATAGTTAGTTTGTAAAAAACATCGCCATTGCCTGCAAAAAATGGTCTCAGAAGGAGACACGCCCATCATTTGTTCGCACATTGTTCTAACCACTCGAGTCTCATGCTCGCTTTAGGGTAGAACTCCAAGTGATCTCAAAGAGGACTCGGGCCAGGGACAGATCAGTGTCCTTAAATTGAAATATAGGTACAGAGACCTCAAGCATTATCAATGACAAATTTATTGTTGACTCTGGAGGATACAAAGCACGTTAACGAGGCATCAAAGCATTGAGTAATGACTGTGCCGCAGCCTTCAGTCCAATAGTAGGAGATGTCTCCAGACTCCGCAATACTCTTTTGGCATAATCCACCTTGTACTGTCCTTCTATCTTGAAGCACCAACCATTTTCGCCCTGCTTGGGCACACCCACCAATCGATCCTTGAAGTCTGTGAACCGAGCAAGAAGGCCGTGAACATCAACCCACAATTCGGTGGTCAACCTCAGCTCAAATTTAAACCAGGATTTGACTGGTTCCGGATTTTCAATAATTAAGAGGACTTCGACCATACCAGGGTAGACCTTTGACCCGTTGTCGTCGTAATACCTGCAACTCGTGTCGTCGTTTCAGGCACGCACTCCAAGGTTGTTGAGCTCACCATGAAATTTGGGGATCTGCAGTTTGACGATTCACAGCTTTCAACGAGATCAAAATTGCTTTTTCATCTTTGCGGGTTGATCGGTAAGAAAGTATGCGTCCTCCTCCAACTGGTGAATCGAAGGATGGGTCAACAATATATTCTAGCTCTCTTGTACGATAGTCCACTTGGACATGTTCTTCGCGCAGGGGATGGTAGTCCACAATTCCGAGTTTGAGAGGTTCATTTTTGTCATTTTTTGCAGAAACGGCAATAGGACATTTGGCACATTCTAATGTGAGTATCATTGTAAACATCGTTAGAGATAACGACGATTCGTGATTCATAACATCGGAGATATTTACTGAGCTTCTGATCCTTTTCGAGCACAAACGATGTCTTCAGCACAACAGCAGCGCAAACACTATCGTTTTTTGGGTAGTAATAGACGGATAATATTTCGATGTCAAATCTTCCTTTTGTGGGAGGCGCCTCTCCATCCCAGTGAGGTGTCTTGTTTGGAACTTTGGGGGCTTCCGCCTTAAAGTTATTCCACATATATTGGGCATGAATAATTCATTATATGATTCGGAAGACATACCAGGGCCAGTGGGATGTCGTCGGAGAGTTGTAGGTTGCTTGTACTCATAGCACTGTGTGGAAGTGAGAGTCGGAACTGCCTCGACTCTATTGTGAGTGATTCTATTCAGATAGGCACCGATCCCATTCGCCGTGGTTTGAGCGTAAGTTCTGTCAAGTACGTTTCTCCGCTGGGCAGGTGTGGGAGTTTGATAGACGTATCTCTCCGTCAATTTAGATATTGTACATGGTCCGAGCCGCTATGGGATAATTTCGGGCAAACGTGACAACTGGGATTCTGGGAACGCTTATCTTGATATTTCGAGTCCCAACTCAGCACTCACTTTCATGCCGCCTTAATACCTGAGAGGAAGCCGGAGCCCCTATCGCATGCTGTCTGCTTATATTCGGTACAGGATGCTTCTCGATATGAAGGATTATGTACTGGTGCGCATCATACTGCCATTCCAGAACACATTCCTATACCTCCAAAACTTGAGGTATCCTTGTATTCGTTCAGTGACTTGTCAAGTCCAATTCCCGAGATGGGTGGTTCCCAAGATATGAACATCGCTCTTGATCACCTGAGGAGCCTGAGGAGCCTTATGCCCACACATTTTCATCCATGGACACGATTGCCTCCGATTCCAACGAGTCTCACACCAACCCAATTCCGAGCAGCGCTCCACTCTCAGAAGATCTGACTCCTTCATCGATGGCACCTCGTTTTGGATTCCCCTCTAAATCTAAAGAGAAAAAGACCCTCGTTGGGACTCGGAAGATAGACAATACCCTACCCTACTATCACACTCTCCCTAAAGAGAAAAAGACCCTCGTTGGGACTCGGAAGATAGACAATACCCTACCCTACTATCACTCTCTTACCTCGAGTACCAACATGGGTGACGTCTTTGAAGCTCGACAGGAATACCGTCATTTTCGTATTCTCGTTATTGGTCCGGCCAATGCTGGCAAGACAGCTCTATTGAAGCGGTTTTGCAACACAACCGACGAACCTTGCATTTACGACGAACAGAGTGACACTTTGGTGCGTTCCTTGCCTAGTTGTGGAAGGAGCCCTACTCTAATTACCAAACTGCAAACCAGTTGGGCCACCCTGCTGCTATTGAGCGCGGGGTCCACGATATCAACCGCCCATTCGCCTTTGCCAGCAACCCGCAGTTCATCTTCCACGATTCTCCTGGGTTTGAGACAGGAGACGAGACTCAGCTGAAGGCAGTCCAGAAGTTCATCGAGGAGCGTGCAACGTCCACCGAAGTAGACAATCAGCTTCATGCTATTTGGTCACTTTCACTGTCCCGCTTTGTTGCTCGCACTTACTTGATAGCACAGGTTCTGTTTTGTACCAGATAAATCAAGATTCATATTGGAATTAGAGAAGAGGTTCTTCAACGAGGAACGAGCAGGAAATGGTTCGCTGGCTTTCTCTTTTCTAACTTTCCCGTCAACCTAAATAAACACTCCCCAGTTCCAATAGTCGCAATCTTCACGAAATTCGATGATTTGATAAATCAGGTCTATGATCCATCCTTAAACGAGGACGAAAATCGTAGTGCTGCGGAGAGGTTATTGAAGGACTACTTGCGAGCACCGTTGTTCAAGTTTAAATTTCCACCCAGAGCAGACCTCTGCTTGGAAGGCAAGTACGCTTTAGTTAGTTTGTTGATTCGTTGACTCGGTTGGTATACAGAATTGCATGCGGAAGATGGGGACCACCAAAAGCAGGTGAAAGAACTGGCCAAGAAAACAGTCGAGTCCCTCGATAATCTTGTGCTCAAGATATTATTTGTTTCGGTCCAGCGGAACGACCTGGAACTGTGTTTGAAATACGCGGTAAAATTGTAGGCATTTCCAAAAAAATCTTCAATGTCCTCATTGATGTCTGTCCTAGTGGATTACCTCACAATTGGAACATAGAAATGGTTGGTATTATCATGATGTCGGACCAGATTGCTTCTGCAAAACTGAAATTGTTAAAGTTGAAACTTGTGATGGGGTGTTTGATATGGTTTCGCCATTCATATGTGAGTTGCTCTTTGCGTTTCGTGCGAAATTGGATGACTGACGAGGTAACCTGAATACGTGTCCAGTCTGTGAGTTGCTCTCTGCGTTTCGTGC
>QDKV01004605.1_pt1 | contig 10950 bp, 15 predicted proteins | sample 1861101 | NCBI WGS metagenome assembly QDKV01 (sample SAMN04275158, study PRJNA302643) | Fungus metagenome, whole genome shotgun sequencing project. | isolation source: fruitbody | host: Mallocybe terrigena | place: Sweden | collected 2013 | reverse complement strand
TTTGAATTTACTTGAATTTACTTTGAAAAACCTTGGAAATTCTTGGAAATTTTGGTTCCATAGTATATGTAAGTTATTTAAGATGTTTAAGTAAAAATAAGGTTGCAAAGTAAGAATAAGTAAAATCCCATTTTCCTGATGTCTCCTTCCTCTATGTCAAAAGGTATGTCAGAAGCCGTTAGTCTGCAGTCAGCTGAGTCTTCTTCTTCCACATCTTCCACTGTTGCACGGAAAGAACCAGAGCAGCAGGCATTTATACTAGCGGCTTCCTTTTTGAGGATTTGCCTTTCTTCTCTAGCTTCGGTTCAGCATCTGTTGCAACACCTAGGTGAGAAACGGGACATCTCTACCTTACCAGTTCTTCAGTCCACTTCCAGGTTATGTTCCTTCAACCAGGTGTGTCTGAGGATGAGATTTTGCTTTCCCAACTCAGTGACACAGAACAGAGCTCTCTCGGTGTGTTCATGTTATGATCAGGTTCATTGCCTTGTGCTACACACATTTATCTTTTCTTTTTCTTTCATCTTTCCTTTTGTGACTCAGATCAATACTGCGGATACACGCACGATACGCATGAACATTTATATTATGACTCATGTTTGCCTCGCGATTGACTCATGGTAGTGCACAGACCATTAGCATACCATATAAATACCTGTCTTATTTTTTGTATCTCCTTAGCTTGTTCTTGTTAGGAATAACATTCTACTTGAACATCTCATTGAACCTTTGAACTCGCTAAGCTAGTCTTAGTCATCCTTGACCTTTGCTATAGACTTGTCACTTTTGACAGTCTCTTGATGATCACATGATATCCCGAACGACGAACATAACGCTTGTCCTAGCAACTCTAAGTTAGCTAGCATAAGGTGTAACAGTCCATTGTAATGCTATTGTGTCTGCTCACTGCTGACCATGACCCGCACTCAAGGGTATGGGTTTTTGTGGTCGTGGGTACAGGTACCCGTGACATCACACCATCACTAATGACAACACTGGCATTCCTTAGTACTTTACCCCACGTCCACCCTTTTGGAACGCCTTTTCTTCTATAGATTTCTTTATATGTGGGACATCCATCAGTTGTCATATCTTGTATGCCTTTCCTAGTACCGTTGAAAGAGACGTACTGTAGCATTTCGTTCAATTCGTCACCAGGTGTGACCTGGGACCAGTTGAACCAAAATTCGTCATCGGCAGAACTGGCTGGGACAGGGGACACGGAAAAAATTCGTCACAAACTAAAGGGCCGGCGCACCGGACCCCTGCATATGCCCGAATGTGACCGTCGACATAGTGTGGGACACGGTGACAAGGATCAAACTTCGTCATGTCAAATTGTTTTGTGACGCGTGACTGACGAATTGAACGAAATGCTACAGTATGCTGCATTTTCCGAGGTCAAAAGTGTTTGCTGCGCATCACCAGAAAATGAGCATGACTGCTCGTCTTCAGGGTTTTGACCTTTCTCCAGCATTAACCACCCCCAAAAATGAGCAGTCATGCTCGTTTTTGGGGTTTCAACCATTTCCATTATTATTCTAATACTTAAATAATTAATTTTAATATTATTATTACTATATACGGATTTAAATACAAAACCCGTACCCGTACCCATACAAAACCCATACCCATACACACGGGTATGGGTTCCCACAGGTACAGGTATGGGTTTTTCTGAGATACCCCTGGGTTACTATCCATGCAGTTCCCTACATGCACACCATAGCTACAAGGCTTAAGCATTGCCTAAGAGAGTAGAACTTAGTTCTTTCTTTTGTGTTTTGTTTTGGTAATGAAGGAATTGACAATGATCATTATATCAGCTGCAGTTTGCAGAGCATGGGTATAGTAGGTGGGTGTGACCTGTGACCTGTGACCATCTTGACGAAATTTTGATTAGACTTCCTGACAGGCAGGTGTGTTTTGCATTCTCAAATCATCAATTTTAAGTCTGTGAACACTGAATACTGGTTCAACAAAATGATGAACCATGAACTATCATAATCATCAATGCAGCCATGCAGGTAAGTATTCATAGCACATGCAAATGTAAAGTATCTTGTAATAATGTAAAGCACAATCGAAAATGCAGCATAGGAGCCAGGACATTATTAGTAGCGAATTTTATACCTTCAGTAGGTTCTAGCATAAAGCAGGAATTAGCAATGTAAAGTATCTCATAATAAGCATAATCGAAAATGCAGCATAGCAGCCAGGACATTACTAGTAGTGAATTTTATACCTTCAGTAGGTTCTAGCATAAGCAGGGATTAGCAAAAGCAGGAATAAAATACATAATCACGATTCAAAGACAAAAGACTTAGCAAGCGCAGAAAAAGAGTTTGGGGACTCAAGTGCCATTGAACCCATCCATTCCGATCTCCATTAATCCTGTATGAATACCCCAGTCAAAATCTGTGTCCACTCCCAGAGGAACATCAGTATCATCAACTGCTTTCAGAAATGCCTCATTGACAAAAACATCAAGTTGGAGAAAGCACGCATGACTGGCCGGTGGTGCTATGCGAGCTTCATCCCAGTAGATTTGAAGAGCAGCTGGAACTTCATCCTTCAGAATGATCTGCCAACATGAGTAAAAATGCGGAAGTGGACATGGTGATGACATAAATCATACTTTGAATTTACGGTTATCCAATGGAAATGTGGGGAGACCACTAGTGACTTTGACAAATCGGCGTGTACGGAATAAAGGATCCTGTTGATCCCTTCTAAGAGTCTCGTCCGACACAAAGTCAGCCACACGGCCTGGAAATGGATGACCTGTTCCAAGCAGATAACGCGTGATTGCTTGCTTGACCTTGTCTAGCTGTCGTCCAGTCATGGTTTGATAGAATTCGTGATGTGTGCCATGGACAACAAACTGAAGCCTATCCAACAACTGGAACGGTGACTTAATGCTTCGGCTATAGGTAGTAGCAAGCAAATATTTCGAAGAAGTTTGGATGACCTGATATAACATTAGATCATCTTAAAGCAATATAAATAAGTACTTACACCAATAAAGGATGGAATTTGAGGTGTAAGGTGTAAATCGAAACCTTGTCGGAAGGTGGCAAATTCATCAGAGGAAGACAATATTTGTTTTGAATTGCCAAGTAAAGTGTTTATATAAATTGAGTATACGAGTTGTTTTCGGTGTTCTGGACCACTGCGGAGAATATCATTGAACTAGAGAAATAGTTAATATCATTGGAATCGAATGAAATGTGAAAACGTACACGGCATCCATTTATTCTGGATTCAAAGAGCCTGCGGAGCATTGTGTTGTCCGGAATGGGAGCGTCACCATCAACTGGAAGAAGTGACAGAATTTCGGCAACCTGCTCATGTGTTGCCTTAATCCACTCTTCATCCACAACTGTATCAGGACCACCAATAACTGCTTGAATAAGAGCAGGGGAAACCGGAGTCGGCGCTGCGTGACATTTGAGCCAAAAAATCGCACAGAGAGCACCAAGCGTAAAGATATTGTCTAGGGTATTGTCAGACACAAATGATCCGGTAGAAACCTTGAGCCCAACAAAACCATCATCGTTGGAAAGATCTTCCACAATACCAAATTCTGGGATAAGCAATGACTGAATGGCCATAAGAAGGACTTCACGCATGACTCCATCTCCAAATGTGTCTCCTTCCGATCCGCTGGTCATGAATTTGATCAGATAATAACTCCAGTGGAGAGGTTATGCAAACTTACGCGTTAAAATACCACGCCGAGTGTTGAAATAAAGTTCCCAATGTCAAGGGATGACTTCGACTCCCTCGCACCAGCTCAGATTCAGAAAACTCGGCAGTCTGACTGCGGCCTGTCCCTTTGATGGCAAGGACCAACGCTTGAGCAGCCTCAGATACCGTTGACCCCGAAATGCGCAGCGAGTTTGGTTCAGGGATAGAAATACGAGTTGTTGCCAGATGATCAGTTAATTCTTGAAGGGTAGTGAAAGTGACATCGCTGGCAGGTATGTACATCGTGTCTTCAAGCACTACAGGACGACCTGGCATTGTAAATGATTCCTGAGTGACACCTGTTTCACGTGGAGATACTGGACTAGCAGGTGGCGGACCAAAATCCATGTTGTTGAATAATGGGGATAATGTTGACGAGCTTGTGGCGGGCGAGAAAAGATTTTGAGGAATGTGAGTGTTAATATCAGCAAAATGATTGTTGTGCGGCATGTCAGGGAGACGAGTAGCAGTGAGAGACGGAGTCGGTGAGAAACCAGGCGATACAGAGGCTACTTCCGTATCACTGGTAACAGGCAATGATGCGGTGTCTTCCTGATTTCCTGGACAGGTAGTTCGGCAAGAGTGTGGATAGTGCGTTCTCCATTCATGTACGCTTTCTTCTAGGGATTGCTCGCTCCCAGGCAGAGGCATCATTCGTCCTTTCATAAACCCAGCAATGACGAAATCTGAGTAACACGCATGGAGAGCCATTTGATTCGCATCAATGGGACCAATTAACTGATAACCAGCCTTTGGACCTGTAAAATTATAATCGGAACAATGATGGCAATTACGGTCAACGGCTGGGCTCAGGTCTATGAGTTGGTGATCCGAAAACTTTTTTGGGAAATTTGGCACCTGCGAGCCATCATAGCGTGACAATCTATGCAATACGCAAGAACAAACCAGCTCAGCTCAGTCAACTCTGCTTGATTTTCGTTGCTTCGTACCAGCCAAAAGCGTGAACTATGGACGTTCATTTTCACTCTTCACGAAGGCTTGTCGCGGATCGAATCAGAGCTCATCACAACCCTGTGGCAACCATCTCGATACCCGTCCAAATCCCCCTCTGTCTCTTATTTTCGAGTGATGGGGTCACTCGAAACAATCCAAGAACCTACAGATAAGACAAGCACACCTTCGAAATAACACATATGCATACACTAATTTCCCTCATACTAACTATAGGTTGCTCAATCCACCCGAAAAACCCCTCCGTCTCATTTTCGCACCCTCTGATTAATACCTCTGTTACTCGATGCAGAACACGGAGGACTTTCGCCACCCCACTCGAAACTCAAGATGGGGTCACTTGCCATGCTCCACGCTTGGCCAAGTTCAAGACCTCACATGCAACAGATGGGGTAGGGAATGGGCGAAGCACTCAAGGTATGTTTTAGTTGCCTTAGCAGTTATATCTATACTAATAGTCTCCAACAGATATGTATCTCGAACCCCACAGGTTTTGGTCTTGGACCGAAGATTTTCGAGCTTTCAAAGCGGGCCCAAGTTACAATGGTTGCAGTAAGGTTGTTTCAATTCCACACCAAGATTAATGCGAAATTTGTAGGGACGCTTTTGCCAAGCTGGTTCAAATCTGCAATCGGATCTCCATCAAGTTCTCAGCGATGGAGCAACACCTGCATGCAGCGGATTGTCGAAGACTCTTCGTGCTGAATGTATAAGTATGGACAGTGTTCAATACAAGACTTTATTTAATATATAGATTGTATGTAGGTTAGACAAAAAGAGAGGAGTTAAAGTAAATATAGTAATCTTTGAATAGTAGACCTTTTCAATACTTTTCGATAGGCAATGATTACTCCCAGCCCTCTGAGTCAGGATCGCTTCCTAAAATGAATGACATCTTTAGCTTTTTCGATGTGTGGCTACTGCTGGCGTTGGCTTTTGCTGGGGATTTGGGTTGGATGAGGACCTTCTCGAGTTCGAGTTTGCGACAAATCCAATTTTTTTGACAGCCTTCAAAATGCTGGTCCAAGAATTCTTGAATCCCTTTTGCTCCCCTGTCCCAGTATTCCCAACAATTATTGTGTTCAGGTTGGAGTGAATTCTCACGAACACTGTGAACATTTGAGCAGTGTTACTGTACGTGGCATCAACATCCAACACTCACGTATGGGCCTGTGGATCGATAAGGCACATCATGCCTTTCTTGTCGAGAGCACCTGTGTTAGTAGTAGTAAATTTGTGAGCAGTACACCGGCCAGCACAGTCATGACTTACCCTGTAAATCACAGAACACAATATTTTCGTGTGAGTAGACAACTGAAAAATGTGCAAACGCGTGGATGGCCCACGTCATATGGTCATTTGCTTCTCCAAGTTCTCCATTCCCAGTGAATTTCTTGATCGGTGCATCAATCGTACTGCAAGGGAGTAATGGCGTCGCTATGAAGTGACGAAATGGAAGACTACCAAACGAATCTTCAAGCATCGTTCCGAGAATGGAATTCTGGAAATTGAAATAAAACTCTATTGCCATGAATATCATATAAGATGAAGAGTGTCCATTGAAACTTGATACGCACTGGGAATTGTGGTGATATTATGCTCCTCTGCAAAGTTGTCAAACTCTTTCTTGAAGAAATCACCAATACAGAGCAAGGCATACTCTGCCCGCAAGACGGACTGGATAGAAATATCTGACATGGATTCATCGGTGGGTTGGGTCAGCACATATTCTTTGCCTTCGAAACGTGCCTATTGTGTGAAATGAGCAAACATTTGTCAATTACGGAGAGTCAAAAAAGCTAAACCAACGAACGTAGATGCCCCGCTTTGTATAACCTTTCCCAATAAATCCTACATCATTTGGTGATTCATGATCTTTGGCAATCTGAATAGTCTCTGTCGTATCTCGCTGAGTTGAAAAGCGTACAAGTAATCCATCTTGAGCAGAATATGTAGCAGTGGTACGATGAAACGTGACTGTAATCATTTCACAGGTGTGAGTCCATGCTGGGGTGATTGCAGAAAGCCGACGAGGAATGAAAGCGCTTCTTAGAATCCGTGGCTCGGGTGCAGATGGCAAAGACTTGTCCCAGCTGGTAAGGTTGACTGCTGAATTTAGCTTCCGAGTCTGAGTTGTGGGGAGAGAAGGAGGACCCATTGAATTTGAACCATCTTGAAACGCAAATGCGCTCTTTAAAAATCTGGCAGATGCCATGGACATCATTACCGTAGAACTTTGGAGTGAAGGTCCTGCTCCGACCCGCTTGCGTTTTGACTGAAGAACACTTTGGCGAGATGATTTGATCTCTCCAATATCGTCTGGAAACTGGAAAAAATTATTTCACTCCGATTAGCAACCTGTGAATCTGATACTAGGATAAAATAACGACTGACAATATCCTCAGCCTTGAATGCAAACCGTACTTCAATTTTACGGTCCTTTTGCATCGACTCACTGATAAGTCCAGGTGTTACAAATTGCTTCACATAGTATTCTTGAATTGTTTCCTCATTATTCGGAGGATCAAGAGACGAGAACTTTGATTGGCCTTCATGAGCATACACCCTGACATTTGACCTAGGAACGAAGGTTTGGTCTATATAATGTTGAAATTCCAGTTGAACACAATACCAGGTTAATGGTTGCGCATGAGGGTGTTCAATTTGAAAAAGTGTTCCTATCTTCTTCAGAACTTCACTCATTGCTCCTTTCGATGTCTCATTAACCATCGTCCCAACAACACAAGTCACACGTATAGGATTTATCTATGATTTCATTAGTTTATGTATATATAATCATAATTCAAGTTGAAAACTTACTTGTGTCATTTTTTGATTATCATTTAGACTCCATAAAGTTGCCGCAACTCGTATAGTAGTATCCTTGTTTCTAAACTCATCCCGCTTGATTTTTCTCTCAGCCTTCACAGCTCGGGCTTTGTGCACAGAGCTTAGAAACTTGGGGTTTGATCCTGAACCACTGGCAGGCTTTTTAGTTGTCAGACGTGTGTCCGAAGCTTTGCTCTGGAATCGAGCAGCTGACTGCATGACGGCCAATGCACTCTCACTCAGTTCCACACTAGGAGAGTCCTTCGCATCCATGTCACCATGACCAAGTAGAATATTTGCCATGTCAGGTAACTTCAAAATGAATGATGGAATACTCGCATCTCTTGTTTCTGTAATCAGATCAGTATGATGGACAGTAGTGAATTAAATAATTCTACTACGGTATATGGCAATGCATGGTTTGCAAAGTGCAAGTTGGAGAGATAGTGACGTTAGACCACAAGCTGCACATTGTGGTTTACTCTAATGATTGAGATGATTTACTATATGTGGCAGAGAGTGGAGAATGAAATACGCACATTGAGGAGTCCTATTTCGGTCTGTGAGAGTCCAGGTTTCCGAAGATAGCATTTGCCGCACTTGGCGTTTGTGCTGTCGCTGACAGGTGAGAGAAGCGGAAAGTTAATTTCACAGAAGCCACACTTCATAACGCTAACACGTTACTCAACGTGAGGCTAGTAACTGTTAACCAGGCAAAAGAGAACCATGAAAATTTTCGGACACGTGCAGTAGCTAGACCTGAACCCTCCAGAGCAGTTTCGATAGAAGAAAGAAATTGCAAATATCTAGAGTAAAGGAAGCATGTCTTGAAATACATGCCATACATTTTCGAAAGTAAGCCTCTGTAATTCGAGACTAAGATAAGCCACCTCAGCATGGGATGCAAATTCAGCCGAAGTGAAAGCCATCAGTTCTTTGCATTTGACACCGTCGTACTCAAGCTCTTCCATAATTTCTTGTACAACCGCTACCTGCTCCTCCGTAAGTGGCAATAGGCAGTCAGTCAAGTTGTGTGCTTCCGGCATCGAAAAAACATCTTTTCTTGACCCACCAGAAGGGCCTGCTTTATGACTGTCCTTCCGAGTCTTTCTGGCATTTCGGAACTCAACATACGCATCCAGTTCCTGTTGGAGTAGCTTTGACCAAAGCCACTGACAAAGTTCCCTGATAGGTATATATTAGGATACCAATAACATAGAGGGTCGAATAGAAACACACTGATGTCCCTCATCCGTTGGATTGTATATCCCCTCCTCTTCTCCACGTCGAAAGTGTAAAACAGCATTATCACCAATTTCAAGCCGCAAATGCAACCAACTTCTTTCAACCACGATATTATGAATGCTGCGTTGGTAGCGGTGTGCTGGTAGCTCATCTGTGCTGATGTCCGAGCGAAAAATTTCTCTGAAATTATTTAAGCTAAGGTCCAATACATTTGCACACAAGACCATACCTCAACGCATTGGCAAACCCATATATCTGTACAGTTTCTGACCCACAATCAGAAGAGAATTCAAGCGGAAGGCCTATGTATGGTGATAGTTAGTGTAGAGTCATGAGTGCCAAAGAATCCTGAAAGACAAACCTTTGAACTTCACAACCAACGATAGAAAGAGGTACGCCACAAGGACTGCAAGACGGTTACTTGGCAGAACCCAACCACCAAGATACACCCCACTCGCAAAGTCGACCACAGCCCAGATCGGAAAGCCAATTTTGTAAAGTTTGTCATGCCCATCTCCTGACCAACGCTCGTGAATTCCGATAGGAACAACCTGAGTTCGACGAATTTTTTTAGTGCCAGGGTCTCGGCGTTCAAATTCTTCAGGCTCGTGATGAAGCATAACACGGCGAACATCATCACGAGAAATGTGAACACCCTGATCAAAAGCTATTCGAGCCTTGATCGACCCAACACCTTGCCGCTTTGCAAGGTCCTTGTCTAACTGTGCCATTACAATCTGCTCCTTTTCATTTTCTGAGAGTTTGGCTTTTTTCGAACGTGAGCCGTGCAGCCCAAGTTCTCCACGGCGACGCTTAATGGTCGAGAGACTGACAATCATAGGTCAATCCTCATGAAGATTATCAACTTATCAAGTCTTACCTTATGTCGATACCAGTGTCTCTCTTCAAAAGTGTCATGATCTCAGCATTACTAGTCTTCCCCTCCCGATGATACCGTTGCAAAGCCGAGACAAGTTCAGGATCATCGGCACCAGCTGTGGAACCAAAAAAAATATCAGCAGCAGACCACGGAAAACAAGCTTTCACGAACGCGCAGTGCCATATTGGTTGTGCCCACCAGGATTTCGGTTATGACTCGACGACATTGAGGTTACTACGAAGGGAAGAATGTGAGAAACTGAATTTTTCATCAGAGCGACTAACAATTGTTGCAATACATCATGATGATATGGTTAAATGACTGGGCAGGTCCTACGTTAAATGTTTAACTTGTCTGCTAATAGTTCCGAATACGATGAAACACACCTAATACCAGTGCATCACCCGAGTCAACACAATGACTAGTAGGGCTGCACACCGTCCGCACTGCTGCCTCCCCTTCTATGTGTCGTTGTCGGTGTTGTCGGCGTTGGAACTTGGTGTGGGTGTCATTGTTGTGAGGGGTTGTGGTTTAGAAAAGGGAGGGAAGACGTGCGATTTCGGTGGCCAAATGTTGACAACACATCAGAAGTTCAAGATGTCGGGCACATCCGAATTTCACGGTACACGCATATCCCAAACATGCAAGTTTGTGGCCGAAGAAGGCCACGGCGGTCATTGGTAACGGTGGTTGTTGGAATTAGCCGGATCGTGGACACTGGACCAGGGAGGGACCAGACCAATGCGACGCTCAAGACAAATGTGTTGCCTCACGAAGGTCAATTCTTTATTATATTTTACTATTCCTTTATTCCTGTAAATGGTCCTTACATATCACATTATTATATTCGCTAGGACCTTCTTTGTTTATTGTTTTACTTAGTATATAATGTGTAGTAGAATTATGGGATAATTAATCGAATACTCGCACAAAGTTATTGAGTAACTATCAATAGTGGTTGGAATGTGTCGTTGTCGTGTGTAATGGCAGTGCTGGATTTCTCCCGATGACATGAAGAATTCTGGCCCAAGCTGAGCTGGTTTGTTCTTGCGTACCGCATAGATTGTCACGCTATGATGTCTAGGTGCCAAATTTCCCAAAAAAAGCCTTCGGATCACCAACTCATAGACCTGAGCCCAGCCGTTGACCGTAGTGGCATTAAGATCACCTGCCAGTGACCATGCGTGAGGTGTCAGATTGCAAAGATCAGCGAGATCTGCCCAGAACGATCTGCTAACACCCTCATCTCCAGGATTCCACGGGGCATATGCTCC
>QDKV01004606.1_pt1 | contig 10955 bp, 9 predicted proteins | sample 1861101 | NCBI WGS metagenome assembly QDKV01 (sample SAMN04275158, study PRJNA302643) | Fungus metagenome, whole genome shotgun sequencing project. | isolation source: fruitbody | host: Mallocybe terrigena | place: Sweden | collected 2013 | reverse complement strand
AATGACTAACTGACCAAACAAAAAGGCCCCCTGACTTATTGTCAACCTGTTTCCATCTCGTGTTTATTAGGCCTTTGAAAGAACGTCTTCATAAATCGTTAAAAGTTCTCCGTCCGTGTATGTCAAGGGTTGGGAATACAATGACTCTACTTCATTAATCACTGATTCTTATACTTGACAAGTACTCACATCGGTTTTGATAGCCTGTTCCAAGGCTTGCACCTTCTGTTCCAATTTTTGTACTTTCTGGATCCCTTGTGCCCTTCTGCCACCTCTTACGGGTATAAGTCCATGGTTCGTCCTACCGCGATTCAAAATTTTAGTAAAAGAACATGAAAACAAGGGAGAAAACACACCGTGAAGTCGTTGCACTACTGTCAGTGTATTCTTCAAAGGTAGAAGGTAAATCCCGAGCAATGGCTGTCGCTTGATGCACTCTACGACACCTCGACACCGTCTGCCAGTGAAATACACCAACCCTTGCCCTTGCAGCTGATGTGATGAGGGAGCATGACATTGTGGATTTGAAAATATACGATATACTTTCGTATGGCAGCTAGTTGACCGACAACGACGAGGGGTGCAAGCCACAAGACTGCGAACACCCTCAACGACGGCACCAGGCCTGAGCGAAGAGTAAGTTGGAAGGAAAGGTGTATTTTCGTATGGTGGCTAGTTGACCAACGACGACGAGGACGGTTACAACAAATTTACACAGAGAACACACTTTTGAAATTCATTACTTATGTAAAGTTGTAGATAGTTGTAGATACGTTGATTGTAGATACGTTGGATTTCCAGATTGTGATCAAGTTACCAATTCATCCATTCCCACTCAGTATTGACCTTGCTCACTGCTCTAAATAACTCATGAATACTATTAGCATATTATTCCACACTTTCCGTGCCCAAAAGGAGTGCCCAGACGGACACTACGGCTTTTCATAACTAGAATAATCATATTATGTAATCAACACTGGGAGGAACGTAACTTTTCAATCATATACAATCGCGGATCAACTATATCACGGATCAATAACTAGCGCGTGGCTCAGCGCCTAAAACTATTCGGATCCTGGTACTTTTTGATAAAATTATTGCATATTGTGAATATGTACAAGTTTGTAGTTGGTATTTTAGTTGTTGTGCATTGCAGCACCGAATAATTAAGGAAGAATAGAAAAAAGACAAGGAAGCAACGATTAACATACGTTACTTGTGTACATGGGAATGGGAACTTACCACCACAGTTGATAGTCGTTGGGCCATTATTCACGCTCATCTCGCATCCAGAAATGTACAAATTTTCAACCCCATTTATGCCATTGATTTCTAGAACGCCAGTCAGCATGAAAACCGATGTCAGTTTGATTGATTGCCCACCTCGAAAGTTAGTTATTCCCCTTTCAATACGATTGATACAATTGGATCTAAACTCAGTGCGTCAAATTTATTGACTGGTTCACGCACTGCAAATCGACACTTACAAATCATTTGTGCTCACGTTCGAGTTTTTGCTGTGGACGATGGCAACGATTGCAACAATGGCGAAAATGGCGAAAATGGCAACGGTGCCAACTGTCAACCGTCAATATTTGAACTATTTTCATAATCAGACACTTACAAATGATATAGGCCGTCTGGTCCTTGCATTGAATCGGCATGGTTGTCAGTGTTGGACAGATCATTTGGTATGAGTGAAGGTAAGGAGATGACTTCCTTTCAGAGAAAGTCGTCATGTGAGATACTCAGCTCGAGAATTAATCACGTAGTAGTATGGAAATCCAATTCAGTATAAACCTATATAAATCCTGTACTACTTACAATTCCGGTCAGGATTATATAGAAATAGGTTTAACTGAATAATCTAGAATTCCCAAAAAATGTATTATACCGTCGAAATCCATTGGAATCTAAAGTAATAAAAGGCTATACCGGGTAGGTATGGCCGAATCTAAACTAATGTAGGAATTCTAGGTGGCCTTATATCGTCATAGATTGCAAAATACCAGTCTTGTTTTCATCAACATATACCCATATATTTATATAGGACTCACATGAACATCAATTTCAATACAGGCAATTTTAACCATCGCAATCAGGGCGGAAACTGTCCAATTGCATTCACACAGGTAATAACATGAGAGAATAATAACACGACAATAGCGTAAGACAAAAGAACTTAGTACCAACCTTTCTGCTTTTTGGTGGTGGTGCGGGCTTTTGGACTAGTGACCAGCGACCGACCGACACCGTGACGCGACTTCTTTGCATGCGGTTCCTGTTCTCATGATCCTGACAGTTTTCGTTTATTATTTCTTCATTTGATTTTCGTTGACATACCTTGAGATTTCGACGCTGCTTGTGGTGCTGACCGCGATCCCCCTGGTTGCGTCAGGGTGAGTAGGAAGGCAAATGGTACGGCTAGCGAAAAGCTTGCGTACCTGACGATCGGCATGATCCTCGTCCTCCCAGTCCATGCCCACTACGTGCTTCTGCTTACGAAGATGCCACTGCTGTGGTCCAACTATTAAAGAGCAGTTTTAAATTCTATTCTGATACATAAACATTAGGGAATCCATTTAGATTTGACAAAAATGTCACGCTTAGCATTGACCCTAAATGGTAATAAAAGCTTATATCTTGCAAAAATTCACATTAAGGAAAAATAGTTCAATTAATTTCAAAATCAGAATTCCAAAAAATAATTATCGAATGTGAGATTTGATTGTCATATAGGAATGGCCATAAATGTTATGTTCGTCGCGCAGGCAAATTCAACTAAATGGATACAATAACATGATTTCAAAATAGATTACAAAAGTTGGGCTATTCGCCGAACTTTAGGGCCTGCCCAGAACAACAGGGAAAGGAAAAGTGTGACATAATATTGAATACAAACTTTGATATTCAGATTAGGGTAATTACGGAAACAAAAATTTAAACCAGGAATTTAAAACATATCTGAATCACAAGAAAAATAATAAGTTGGGCAATGCCCTAAATTAATCGTGCGATTCGTCTGTCACAGTGCGGTTGCAGAGTGCATATAGGCGCAATAATTTTTTTGGTTGGAGAGCTCGTAGCTGCGTGTCCAGATCCGTCGGAATTGCGCACCCAGAACCTGGAGTTTTGGACGTTGGTATTCGGTTGTGGAAATTCCTCAGAAGATGGAAGACGCTGCATTTCGAGGTGAGTTCATGAGAAATGTATTGGTGGAGGAGATTCAAACGGGGTGACTGACGGGTTCGAACAGCCCATGCTTTGCCTTCCACAGAGGAATGTGGCCTTCTTCTCCGTTGTCAAGCCCCACAGCATTGTGGATATAATAGGGGATGCCATCAATACCGTATACGTGTATTGTAGCATTCATTTTTGAAGGCGCAGCCCACCTCTGGCGACATCCTAGCTGACGACTAAGTTTACAAGGGAACTCTTGCCTCAACGTGACTCCCCGAAAGTGATAACGCATAGGTCAGAGTGAATTGAAGCATCGACAGAGGGCCAGCATGCCAAAATGGAGCGGCGGTGGCACCATAATTTGAAGGCTGTCAACAAGGAGGGAAAGGACCATTGATGACCGTTGGTCCATTCAACGGGACACTCCTGGGCAGTGGCTGGGGCGTTGGCACAGTTACGCCAGGTATCACAGGCACCGCAGGTGAATTGGGTCGTGTACAGAATCCTGATGGTCGAATTCAAACGGAGATGGGATGGAGGACGGTTGGACCCACGTCCACTGCGAGGCAACACGGGGAGAGGAGTTTCTTGAGTGGAGGGGAGTGAGACAGGTTGATGGTTAGGTTCAAAAAGGTTCTCGACTGTTCAAGTTCGTGGTGATCTACAGGCGATCGAAGGAAATTGAAAAAAAAGGAAACACAGAATGACACATACCAAAGGTTTGATATTGATTTGATTTGAGGACTGACTGCCATTTGCACAATGAGGCTGATTTCAGATTGTTCCACAAGCTTAGCCCGTCTGACCTTCAGTAATAACCTTTTTTACAAACCGCTTATACTCCGTCGTCTTACCATCCAGTGATGGGTTTTCGATGATTTGACCGCTTGTGAGCCAGACAAGTGCTTGAGGGCCCAAGAGGCTGCGAGAGAGGTAGTAGTATATCTCATCGGGCAAACGGTTTGTGAATATCTCATGAAGGTCAGATGGAATGTCGGCAGCAGTGGGATGGTGAGGGTGGTGGTTGGGGTGTCCATGGCTTGCGGGCGTGGTGATGGCCAACGGAAGTGGTACAACTTAACCTTCAGAAGAAAGGATATAAAAGTAATCACGCGATGAGTCCGTTGCAGTGACAAGGCCACTGATGTGAGCCGCTGATGTGAGCCGCGCACACTTTGTTGAGTGGCAGTAGTGTACCGCTTGTGAGTTGAACTTTAAACCAGTAGTAACTTTTTCTCAAAGTTACTTATAAATTACATCCGGACTGGTGAACCCTGGAGTGATTTCTGAGTCTTCCTGTTCCGTAGGTGCAGCCGACAAGAGTCCCGCGTTATCAAGCGTACCGTGCTCGCCATTATGCAAAGCTATTTATTATTTAATTACAAGCGGTGCGTAACCTGACAACACCGTATACACAGGCCAAGAACACTAATAACTATCATCAATGCTGGTATCTAAGAATGGCTTCAACGGAAGAGTGCCTAGCGCTCGCTTTTGCCCATGTGTTAAATTACTATACCACGCCTGATCGTAATAATTTAACGGCTTCCCCTTGGGTGCCTTTCTCTGGGACTGCTGTGCATTCCTTCTTCGCTTTCAAATACGAGGCCTGTTGCCGGGTCTTGGATTGCCATAAGCATTGGTTGTGTTTCTGGCTGCGTCAGTTGTTGAGACCTTCTTCACTAATTCTTTGCTACGCCATGGAAGGATTCGGATGTTGTATGTGTTTGGATCCTCTTCATCGGTCTCGTCTGAACTCTGGCCCTCAACTCCCAGTGCTTCAATAACCGTGAGATGGTCTTCCCATGCCTCCTCAGCTGGCTCCCCATCGTCTGGGAAGTAACTCAAGCAGGTATCGATGCGCGAGTTATATGTCTATCCAAGATCAGAGATCAGAGTGGCACTATCGACTGAAATACACACCTGTTGTCTTCTTGTGTTTCGCCTTGCAACTTCGAGGGTAGCACGGTGCCTCTCGGCGCTTCGAATTTCTGCCTCCTCAGCAGTCTCTGTTCTCTTTGGAGCATTTGTTTGAATCCATGTTTGAATGCGCTCCAGGCGCTCCCAAAATATGTTCATAACCTGCTGAAGTTCGTCTTCATTTGGGTCGCCCTCGCCAAGGCCTGCCTTCACACAGTGTTCCAGAAACCGTTTGCACAGTGTTTCATTCCACTTTCCGTTGAAAACCTTCCAGTTGACTTGCATAGGCTCCAGGTCTGGCTGTCCAAAGCCATGCTCTTCATACATGGCCATCCTTCGCTGCAACGGTGTGTCGTTAGAGAATATCTCATTGCTATACTTTGCGATGCCTGCAGTACTCTCGATACCGAGAAGGGAATGCAATTGTTTCCGAACAAACGTCTGTGAATATTGGTCTGCACTGCTCTGGAGGATTCGAACAGGTAGTAAGGCTTACTAATGTTTCATTCCTTCCCTTTGGCTTGGGACTCCTGACGGTTGGCGTATGGAACATGGAGCTATAGGGGGCTCTGCGAGTTGGTGGAGTTGCCTGGAATTTCTTTTTGGAAGACCCGTGAAGAAGAGCAAGAAGCGCATCAAGCTTGGCTTCGATGCCCTGGTTGGAAAGCTGGCGAGTGGTCAGATTTTCTAATTGCAGCCTAATAAGCTAAGCCCACGTACACCTGAAGCCGCAGGAGTGCAAAACAATGGCGATGTTGGTGGGCGGCCTGAGTTGGAAGATGGCGGAAACTCCTCTCCATCACTTTCATCCAGGAATAGGCGGGGAGGAACGGGCGGGTTTACCTTGAGCTTGGTTTTTCCACCCCGAGGCCTCCTATATGACATAGGCTTTGGAACTCTTGATACCGGCTGAAAAGAATGTCAATCATGAGGAATTAAATTTATAGAGGACCTACCACTGGCAGTGGGCTCTCAGGCTCTTGAATTTCGTAGACAGTCCCTGCATTTCGGCGGTCCCCATCGCTCATCATAGCATCAGGAGTGTGATGCCATTCTTCATCTTGGAAAGCGACCCTGCGCCCTCTGCAATGCTGCCCCGTGCTGTTTCGGATAGCATTATCTGAGCCTATAAACGACCTCGCCTTGTTCTTCTTGGCCACTGCATTCAATGTGTTCGCAACCTCCGGGGTGACCAACTCCATTTCTTCGTCAGGTGGGAAATCCTCTCCTAGTCGAGACGTACTTCCAATTTCCTGCTGCAGCCGGACTTCGAAGCCTTGTATTCGGGCCTCGTATTCGTGCTGCATCTTCAAAGTCTGGTCATCCCTCTTCTTTATCTCTTCTCGGAGAGTCTGCATAAGGTTGGTGCTTTCTGACAACTGAAAAATATTTGAATATAAACGTTTGTTTTAAGAGACCACTCACTTGCTCTTTTAGTGTCTGGATTAACGCAGATTGCGATTGGATGACCTTCTCCTTGTTGGGATCCTCAATTTCCATTACCCGGCATTTCACAACAGGCGTCTGTTCATTGTTACTATCTGCAATTTGAGAAAGGCCAAAAAATACCCACCTGTACTTTGTGGCCTGGCTTCCTCCCTCCCTGTGGATCTTGGCTGCGTCTTTGAACCGAGATACGAGGCCTTATTGCAACAGCAAGCTGATTTTCAACAGATTGGGCTGAAGTGGAGGCCAGAGATGGTCCTGAGAGCACGGGTGTGAGGATTTGAGGACACGTAGTTGGAAGATCCAGGGAATCGCGTGAAGACGGAGTTGGGCTTGGGTGCCGTAAAAAAATGGGAGTTGGAGTTGTACTCTGATGGCTTGAAAAAGAACGTGTTGGTTTCTGAGGGTTGTAATGACTGTCGTATAAGGAACGTAGATTTGTATCCTGGCTAACTGGCTGAGGGGGGTATACATGCAGAACCGGTGTGGTCGCCGATGCAGGTTCTACGCTGTGACTCTGCACAAAGTTAGTCAGGTTACATGCCAAATTTAGACAACAAACCTCGCTTGCGGTTTCATTCATTTCAACATCACTTGATGCTGCTCGTTTTCCAAAAGTGAAATCGAAGAGAGCCATATATGATGATGGAGCAGTGGTGTATAATTCTGGAATTCATGCTTTTGCATCTTATATCCCACTCAGCGTTTTTGTCTTTACTATTCGGGTACAATAGGTACAATTCACATATACATATGTTATTTTTAGTTTTCGCTGCATCACCGACTGATAATTGCACAAATCTACAAATTACATAGATACTTAGATACGTTCCTTTCTCCTAGCCTTCACTTTAGAGGGTCCTTCCTGCTTTCGATAGATCTCGCTCGTGTACTTAAGATGAAGTTTCAAAATATCCCGAACCGGCCAATAGTTCTCATATTTGTCAACAATTGGAAACTGGATTGCGGTCTGATAAACATATTAGGAGTAATCATTGATCTGAGTAATCAATTGTACACACCATTCCACAAATTTTCAAGATCTCGGACAAGCTTTGCTTACTATAGCTCTGAGAGGTGTCCAGACATTCGTCAGCATTCAACTTCACAAATTTCTGGAATTTATGTTATCAGTTGCACCATATTCAGCACTTTCAGACCTACCATCACCTGAGAAATCTTGTCAGGACCCCAAGATTGAAGTTCATTCTCAATATTGTATCCCCCTGAATTGGGACGTCCCGGTGCGCCCAGTGGTTTAGGAATTTTTCTGTTATTGTTGGAAAGCATTTCATTGTCTGACTCCGATTCCAGTGAGTTGAGATCCAATGATATGGAGTTTTCGTCATTGGAAGGATCAATGTCCTCAACAGCAGAATTGTCTCCTATCCACAAATCTGTGAAGTCAATACGGGGGGTGATGGTTGTAGGTGGGCGTGGCTGAAACAAAGTTGAAAATTCGATTTATGGTGTGATGAGGGGAAGATGGGAGTTCAGTCTCAAGTCCATGAGTTACATAGATAACTTGAAGTTCAGCTTTCTAGAGTACTTATAAGGTATAGTGCCTTTCTTCCAAGCTGAGTATTTCTTCTACTGCACAAAAACAACAAAAAAACAATAATCTTGGAGTTAGTAACTTAGCGACTGATGGAGCACCTTGTTCTTTGATCCAATTCATTCTATAATTGATTGATAATTGTCTAAATCGTCTAGTTTTTGTAAAGCACATTGTGTAGTTTCCGAAACAATAAGGTTGATGAAATATAACTGCGCGCATTTGGAGGCAGGTCATAGACATACTGCATAAGATGCTCTCCTACCTTGCTGAACGTTTTAATGATCTCTTCAATACACGAAACGAGGTTTGTACTGAACTTCCACAGAGTCAGGTAACATACTAAAACGATCAAGCACTATCGCCTGGTTGCAACACTTGAGGGCCATGGAGGCCCAATAAACACATTCTCATTCAATTTGAATGGTACCCTTCTGGCCAGCGGAGGAGATGATGAAGAAGTTCAGATATGGGACCTCCAAGTCTTTCGACCATGTCAAAAGCTGGCTGACCGCAGCTGTACTTGGGGACAGATCACCTGCGTCAAGTTTCTGAATGTCGAATTAAGTCCAATGGGAGAGCTGCTTTGCTTTGGAACGGGACGTGGTTATTTACTACTTTATCACAGGCAATGAAACACAGTAAGTATTTAAAATATGTTCATATCCATGCGCTGAAAATATCAAGGCTGATTTTGTTGAAGCGTCGTGTCTGCCGGTCTTCAGCCGTGGAGACAGCGTTGAAACCTTCGCGTTTGATTCCCACTTTACGTGTGTTGCTGTGAGCAGCCACTATGGGGAGATTAAGATGCTTCGTCTTCAAGGCATGGACCTCTTGGAACTCTGGACAAATAGGCTTGATGTTGCTGCAATTCCTCGTGCCTTGGTATTCATCGATCGTGGAGAATTCGTCAACATCTTTACCATGGAAAACGGCACCATGTAAGGGTTTGTCCCTGCTCTTTAATGAACGGGCTAAGACGGGACTAGGTATTGTAGAGACGCGGAGACCTCGGCTGTGAAGCGGACAAGGAACCTGAAGTCTTCTATGTGAGTGTGTGGCATAATAGGCTGCATCGATTCCTTACCAATCATTTAGAGGAAATGTAAGCTCGTGCCCAGGGACTGGGCAACTTTTGATTGATAACATGGCCGACGGCTTTGACCTTTATTCTGCGAATCGCCCTGCCCCCGTTCGCACCTTTCCAGTCAGATCAGCAAGAAAGTATGTCAAATGTGGGGTTTTTGCCGAGGGCGGAAGGGCCGTCGTATGCGGAAGCGACCACGGTAAAGTCTACGTATTTTCGATTGCAGATACGAAGCCGAAGCAAGAACTGCTTCATGGGAATCGAAATCAGATGATTCAGACAGTCGCGGTTCGTCAGCTACATAGAAACTGGAGATGAAAGCCAATACTCACCTTTTGTAAGGCCTACTCAACGCCCAACACTCATACCGTTGCCACCGGTGCCTCCGACGGAAAGTATGACATCTGTATATGGAGGAGATTGGTGCGCTTTACCATTTAGCAATAAAATACACTCACCCGCTATCGTAGATGAAGCAGTCAGTAAAGCAGAGCAAACGCCGCACATCTGCAATGAGTGCACTCATCCTCATCAACATATTCTTTCTGTGCATTTGGGCATGGTCAACGTCTGATGGATGGTTCCCTAGAGTCAAGGTGGTAAGTCGTGCCTCGCTTTTTGAACTGGCTACTGACTAAACTTAACCGACAGGTCTACAATTCCGCTTCAATTCGAATCAAGGCAGATGCGACCAGCGTGTTTGGCGTGAAAGCAGAGGCAGAGCAGTTGCAGAGCCCTGAGCTCAAGGGGACTCGGGAGGAACCTGGACTCGCAAAGGCTTTGCTTGATCTGGATGATGAAATGTTGAGTAGGATCTTCAAGATGCATCCACTTTTGAAGGTAGGCGACCCAAGGCGTGACGAGGGCCAGCAGGCTGTTGACCAGCCTCCATTGAAGGGAGATGATTTAAGGCAGGGTGAGAGGGAGCCTGTTGCTGGCATGGTTGCGAAAATGAAGGGCCGGGGGCATTATGAGAGGCATCCAGATGTTGATGTTTCAGCTGCAGTGAAAGATCTGGTTGTCATGTAGATCACCACTTCAGATACCAATATATCCAGTAAAAACATTGCTAACGTACCCCAATAATCCGAAGCATCCCTGCTTAACTCTGGCCAATTGCCCCACCAACGGCGACATTCCATTGCGCTCAAGCCGATCGCCACTGGTGAACCTGGGATAAACTAGGCAGGAGAGTGATGAGCATATCTCAAGTCGATCCAGATAGGCGCTTACGGTATTCGCTTTGAGACCACACAGTACACCATATGCGCAAGGTTGCAAGCAATTGAGGATGATAGTAGAGCAGGACTTCGCAGCTGGTCAAGGATCCGACGAAGCTCGGCTTGTAATACCCCTTGCTCTACAAGTCATTGAAGTTGTCACATAAGTGAAAACGAAGGGGAGTTTTGAACATGGCAATTACCTGATTAAGAATGGGGATTTGCTTGCATTGCATGCTCCATCTGTAAATTGTAATCAGGCAAGAACCTGGCCTTTGGATGACTGAGAAAATAGCAAAAATACGCACCCAGCAGCAGGGTAGTGTCATTAAGGTGGTGGTGAGGAGTCAACAGTGGTGGGCGGTGGGTCTGTTACGCACCCGGCAGCAAATAGTGGCAGGCGGTTGGTACATCTGGGTATATTCCTTGGGGGTGAGCAGCTTTCCAATGGCGTCAGAAATTGGTAGTGTATAAGGTGTGACACGGGTAACCCGCGGGTATATTTTCCCGGACCCGTACCCGTACCCGTGAACACCGTACCCCTTAC
>QDKV01004607.1_pt1 | contig 11001 bp, 12 predicted proteins | sample 1861101 | NCBI WGS metagenome assembly QDKV01 (sample SAMN04275158, study PRJNA302643) | Fungus metagenome, whole genome shotgun sequencing project. | isolation source: fruitbody | host: Mallocybe terrigena | place: Sweden | collected 2013 | reverse complement strand
ATTTCTGGTGATGATTCATGAGTGATAACCAAAGGTCTGACCAAGCAAGGATATGTTGCGACTTAGGCACAGTGATAATACATTAGTCACGGTAACCAGTTAGTAACTGGCCCAAGATTAGACCAAGTCTTGGTCACGGAATTGCTCCAGAGATTGAACAGTCAGCCTCTTTACCCCGATGTTCCCGTAAAACTCACACTGGAAACTCCGTTTAGATAGTCTTCTTCAACTCTGACGCGTTCTCATTTTCAACATTTCGTTGGAACTCGGAACTGCACGTGAGATTTCAGCCCTCTAAAGTACATTTCTGGATAGGAAGTTATTGCACTACAAGTTGCAAGAAATGACCTGCGTTGAACTCTTTTTTCACACATATAACGCTCCGGTGCAGATGACATTCAAAACCAGTCTGCCAGGGACTTGTTCGTACGACTTCACGGCGAACCTTGATTTACCTGCGCGTTTGACTGTTTTGTTAAACGAGGTTGGTTTTTTGAAAAGTAGAAAATCCCGTACTAAAGAGAATTTGGCTGCTTGCGACATCAAGCTGACAGAGGAAGAGATCTTATTGATCGACGATATAGTCTAACCCTGCAAAGCTCAGTCGTGCTGTTGATGGATTAGAGAGGGTTTACTTGCTCTGAGGATGATTTAGACCCTTTACTTGTCCAATTGACCCATGTGTATAACAGTGGACTGTACGAACAAGAGTAGTCCGATACTTGAAAATTCTCTAAACTGGGTCTAGAAAGGCACTGCCCATCTGAATCTTAGTTTCGATACGAACGAAAATAACCCCGATGAAATGAACGAATTTTAAAATGCCATCATCCCGTCTCAAGCTTTTTCAGAGGCATTTTAGAACAATTCGAGTAAACAGCTATATTCTGGAAACATTGTTGTAACTGACACCGAAGATGGTAAGTATTCTGATTGCTATACCATCCTTCGCATCCAATTGATGATCTACAAGGAGAGCTGCCGACACTGAGTTCTCTACTGTCTCCAAACCTGACACTGATGTTGTGAACTCATACAACTGTTCATAAATTGATGAAACAGTGATGGTACTGTCCGGTTGCTTCTGACTGATCTACCACCTCTCTTCTACTGGCACTGACTGGGCCCTCTCACCTTGCCTACCCTACCTGGTAGTTGATTATGATAGTAGCTACATGCATTGTAGAGTAGACAGCCCTGAATATGATTGATTTGAATTTCAGTAAAGCCAATCAAAGACTTATGAAAGATGCTTGTACAAAAGATGGTCTTCCGAAAGATATCCTCTTGTCTTCGAAAGAAAATGTACCTGTCTCCCAGAAGATGTACAGTCTCAAGGTCTTTAAAAAGACCCTAAGGATGCCCAAAGACCACCCTTGTGTTTTCCTTTTCCAGGAGGTAGTTGTTGTTCAAATAAAACGGATATCGGAATTTCATAGTTTGCTTTGAGTGCTATGTCTAGCCAGAGGGATCTACTCTAATGGACTGATATAACCCGGTATCAATACAAACACGTTTGCATGGAATGCTCACTGTTGACAACTTTTGAGTCTGAGGGGTATTGACCAGATGAAGCCTAGCTGTACAAGTACCACTAACGAAGCATTGACAAGAAATCTTTGGAATCCTTTTCCACAAAGTAGATTCGACCGTGACGGCCGTTTCGTTATTCAAGGTCACAAGGTCACAGTTCATCCCGAGCTGAAGATGGCCACAAAGAAAGCGACAGAGTCCCTCTACCATCTCAGCCCACAAGGCTTCTGGAAGAAATTTCGTATGTCCTCTTTCACTCTTTTTCTTATGCAAAATATTGAATCATGTTTCAGGCGACGTCGTTTCTGCAAATCCAACGATTTCTAGTGGTCTTCCTATTCCCAATGAGAATCGATATCCACCTCCTGCCTCAAGACCAGAAAAGTGCTCTACCCCCGCGACAAAGGGTGACTATACCATTGTGTTTATCTGAAAACTTGTCCTGATATTTTGCGATGTGCGTTAGCTTCCGACATTGCCGACAATCCTTACTGGAAACGTGATGTCAGACGCGCATACCCTCAGCTTTCAATGATTACACAGTCTGAACTCTCGACGTTCCTCATTCAGCATTCCGGCTTGCAAGCGTTCGTTCTTTCATTCATTATTGTCAAATCTGGATTTTCTAATGGTCTATGTGCAGTGTGACTGCACCTTCAGAGGGCAAGGATAAGCCAGACGTCCCAGCGACTTCGAGCAACACATTGGACTTGACAGAGGCAATTAGCGCAATCACCTCAACTGCCAAGGTGTATTCGGAATCCAAATTACCTCCATCTATTCCTACTCCTCAGAAGCGTTGGTCGCCAACTATGTCACCACCACCTCCACATCACGAGTACTCCTACTTCCCTATGTCGCTCTACCGGTAGAAATTTTATATTAGACCGCTTACTTTAGACGAGACAAATCCGTAATTACTAAAGTAGTTGTCCAAAAACATTGATAAACATTTCGCTCATGTCTGCACCACTACCATCTCCTGCAGCAGGTTCATCTGCTGAAGTTCAGACAAATGCTTTCGCTGATGATCCACGGTATGCTTGCTTTCTAAACCCCCAAACTCTGACGCAAACTCGCTTTCTACGTTTGCGATTATTCAACCCGGACCTTCTCCTTTTTCGAACAGGATCTACTTTTCCAAGACATCTAACACTTGGAGGTTTGAACAGGATGATGACTCCGAATTGGAATATGATTCGAAGAAAGGTGCTTGGGCACCAGTGGTATGTCAAGCTGAATAGTCTGGGAGTCGAAATGTAACGTTTTTTCAGTTGGATGACTTGATATCTCGTCAACAGGCAGCTTATTCGGTCGAAGGTGTCGATGAGGACGTTCGTCATCTTTAAAACCACGTAATCAGCTACAGGCACTAAAGGTCTTCTTCCAGGTTCCAGCAGCACCTGTTCTGAAACGAGAAAAAAAGCGCAAAGTTGAGGATTATACTTCCGCCACTCCAGCGACGTCCACAAAGCTTCGCAAGACCAACGACCGAAAGTCCAAAAACACAGCCTTATATGTGACTGGCCTCCCTCCAGACACAGAACAAGAAGAAATCGTCGAGCGGTTCTCCAAATGCGGTGTCATCGAGGAAGATGAGGATGGGGAGCCTAAAGTCAAATTGTATGCAAGAGAGGACGGGTCCTTCAGCGGTGATGCGCTTGTGGTGTTCTTCAAAGAGGATTCAGTGTCGTTGGCGGTGAACCTGCTGGACGAGGCCGAGTTGAGATTGGGTCAATCTCATACGCTTATGAAAGTCACCAAGGCAGATTTTGCGCATAAACACAATTCCACAGGAGAAGGAGGAGAATTTCGACCTAGAAAGACAGTGGACAAGAAGAAGATTACGAAACGTATAGGGAAGATGCAAAAGTGTGTTCTTTGTGCTATCCCATAACTGTCACCATCGCTGAATTATTTTCCCCCCCTTGTTTATAGGAAATTGGAAGAATGGGGAGAAGACGATGGCTTCGGCCCAATGCCAGATCCAACAGATCAAATGACTTTTGCTGGGAAGAGTTCGCGCGTTGTCGTGCTGAGGCACATGTTCTCCGTCGAGGACCTCGAGCAAGACGCCAGCCTGATGCTTGATTTGAAGGAGGATGTTCGAGAGGAGTGCTCAACCCTTGGAGAAGTGACGAACGTCGTTTTGTATGATGTAGGCTCCTCTTTATTTTTAAGTTCTCCTGTGTTCCGTTTCATTGACGTCAACTTTTCAACAGCAAGAACCAGATGGTGTCATGACAATCAAGTTCAGAGACCCTCTAAGTGCACAGGCCTGTGTTCTGGTGAGCCATATTTTCCATTTCTTGTCGAGTTTTCTGAGTCTCGTTCAGAAAATGAATGGTCGATACTTTGATAAACGCAGAATCGAAGCAGAGATCTTCACCGGGAAACAACGATTCAAGCGGAGTGGTACTGGGGATGAGATTGAAGGCGGTGGTGAAGATGTCGAGAGAAAACGTTTGGACGACTTTGCCAAATGGATCATGACGGAAGGGGATTGAGTAAATAATCTTCTGTGATTTAAGTTATGTTCAATATGGCACTATATATTTTACATATAAAGAGTGTATACTACCAGCAGGTACAAAGCGGCTGGTTTTTGACAGTCTCTAGGCGCTAGTAGGCGGTTAGCATTACTGTTCTGAATAAAGTCAATCTGACACACCTCAACAATAACTTTACCCTTGCCCGACAAATCTCCACTCTGTATCCATTCGATTCCTCCACTGGACATCGAAGTCTGATGCCTAAAGTGGCCCGTGCCTTCGACATGCGACGTCGACTTGGACAAAGCTACGAGATCCTCTTCATCGATAGAGCTGCTTCTAGAGCGAATCTCAGGGACCGCAGATAGTGGCGGACTCCCAGGCGGTGAAAACGGACTCGTCGTCGTCGTCGGTGCAGGAGCCGAAGATGCTCCTTGGAAAGCACTAAACACTGGCGCTTTGACTTTTGGTGTGTGCCTGACAACGTCCCCAACATCTACTTCCTCCTCCGTTTCATCGGATCCCAATCGCGATAGACTTTGCTCAACAGCGTCCAACCTCTCAAGGTGCTCTAATACAGTGACTCCTGTCGTACCAGGGTGCACTTTCTGGAACTTCCGAGCAAAAGGGACTGGACGGGGAACGCCAGGTGCATCTGTTGCCGTTCGACGTATGGGAGGGGGAAATTCGCCCGTACTCTGCCTTCGTAGCCGCTTTGGCGCAGGAACGCTGTTCACTGATAGCTGTGGCGATGGAGGCCCGTTGGGTAAGTCTTGAGTATCCTCTTCTGTCATGTCCACTTCGTCGTTCCAAACGAGGACCTTGGTCCGACGAGTGAGCTCCAATGGACCTGAAACAAATTAAATTAAACTCCTTGAAGATTCAATGTAGGTGCGTACCCTCATCCTAGGAAAGTCATGTCAGTGTATTGGACGTGTCATTCCATGAAAACTTACTGCATGCCGCAGGGATTGTACAATATTCCAAGCTTGACCTACGACAGCATTAGATCTAATCGGCTTCTGCAACCAAAAATAACTATTACCTTTGATCACAGCAAGTTGTCGCTGAAATACCGTGATCAGATGAAAAATAAAGTTTTAGTGCAGAATCCCTCACAGCAAACATTTTCGGGTGGAAATCGGGATCCACTGCAAATAATTTCTCCAATTGATAACTTGTCTCTTCCCACCACGTTTTCGAAGTCAGCAGCGGAAGGAAGTGGTTCCGAGTTCTGTCGCTGAACGGTCGGCCTATGATACTAACTGGCAGATAAAGCCAGCCGTAAGTATATGACCGCCAACCTCGCGGATGTTCGTGAGGAAAAGATAGTGAGTTATCAATGGCGGCGATATGAATATGGGGCTTTCTTTTGTAGTCGGAGGAATCGGGTGTGTTGGACCCAGAAGGGACAGGAGACAAATTAGGTTGGTAGGCCGAAGTCGAATTTGTTCGAGTCATCATAGAATTCCTCAATTCACTCATCACAGGCATTTCCAACCGTACAGAACGGGTTGGCGCTACGTCGACCAGCAGCTTCTCGTGATCGCCTTCACAATACTTTATCATGTAATTGTCGGCACCGCGGTCAGTGTTTAACATAAGATAATCTGGGAGAAGCATTCTATCAGTGGTTGCAGTCATCATAGGGTTGCTGCAGGCATACCCAAGACCACCAGTCTGCCACATAGGGATAAATCCTCAGCGTGACTAAATCAACCCTTTAAAAATAAATGCTTACTTCTCCAGTTCCTCTCTAAAACTTTGTTGCAACTGTTGGCTCCAATAGAAAGGCCGCTGGACCTCTGACGCCTCCGTAGCATCATATAACACCCGTTCGTCTTCATAATCTACATCATCGTAAAGGTCATCAATATCACCCGTTCTACCACAAATAATCTTCATTGTGCCCAAAAAACGTTTGGAGACACTACCGTGGCGATGATTAGAATCGTCAAAAGTGTCAGCGATAGCTCTGCCAGGCCAAGAATGTTTGCGTAGAAAGTCGGACGCATCTACGACGATGAATCGATGAACACGAGTGATGACTGTCTGGATGGATAGAGCGAACCTTGGAATCCATGTAGGAAGTACTGCATGCTACCAATTTTCTCCGGCAATGGCCTTCCCTTCTTAGCAGCATTGCGGTCGAGCCAGTCATAGAAGAAAGCCTATCGTATTGCGCGTCAGCGTAATCTCACACCGCAAGAGTTACTTCTACTGACAGGACTAGATAACGACACTAGTTGTGTCCGTGGAACGATGTGGAGTTCTAAGCGTTCGTCTAGGAGCGAGGCTGCTGCTTCCGAAATATAACTGCAGATACAGAACCTGAGGGGAGAAAAAAACAATCCAGTGAATCAAAAACAAACCTTAGATTGGGTATAAGGCATGAGCGACCAAACGGTATGATCCACCTAAACTGTCGGTGTAGCCATTTCGTAGTCTACTTGATGCTTCAACAAGGGGGCGAACGGCTGAGCGGGTAATTTATCACCTTGGGATTTAACCGCCCATATGGTTCTTCATCTTTAGGTTTAAATACACTGAAATCCGATATTAAGAAGAAATTAGACCACAAGGACGTGAAGCACGTACGTGATAGTTTGTACCCGTCCCTCTACCTTTGCCCTTGCAAAATATGACCCAGAAGATCCTTTTGAAATCATCTTTGGGTGTATGCCCTCGTCAATCGCACTCTTTACTGACGCTACAAGACTGAGAGACATTGAGGAAGGCCATGATGCTACAAGAAATGAAAACACGAACGCATCAAAGTCTGCCTGGCTCATCGGTGACTTGTGGTCCATAGTTCTCGTCTGCTAAACCGACGTTCAAAAATATTTCCACCAACCAGGCTAGGCAACGTACGAATCCTGAACTCGGTAACCCAGTCACCACAGGCTCAAATACACTGCGCCAGATGTGTTTCCTCGAGCAGGTTTCAGCCGTCTTCTTCTTTCGTTTGACCTTTTGAGCAATAGACTCTGTCCATCTACCACACGTTAGCTACCCACCAAACGGACGATGTCCACAAACCAACCTCTTGAATGCGTTGTCCAATTTCGTTAGGTCAATGCTGCCAGGCCGCAAACCAGGCCGGCGAGTACGACGAGAGGTCCCTGGTTGATCTACCGAGTTCCGTTGTTCTGTGTCGGACTCATCTTCCGTCGATCGCAGAGGTTGATATTCCGAATGGTCTGCACGAGTGGACATAGGGACACCGGTGTATCATCTGTGAATTCACATTTATGTGTATGGCACGTGCTAATATTTGTCTTTATGGACAACATCCCTACTTTTAGACCTTGATTAATTTAATTCGAACGCGTAACACCGACTGGGAGGGTTTGAACTAAGAGGAATTTCACAACTAAGCAACTTCATGCCGGGTTGTCGTGGAACTTATTCCTTCTTCAGGTGTCCTTGAAACCTGCCCCTGTTTGAACTCATCTATCACTGGCAGGACGCGATCTAAAGCTTTTTGTTGAAAAGTCGTCTTCATCTCGATTACCGAGCGCAAGGTTATTAACAACCACAGAAACAATGTCCCTGCAGCATATATTGCTCCCCATACTCGGAACACCCGGGAGTCAAATGCGTCCGCCAACTGAATCGTAAGGTTTGCATACACACCCTATTCAATATGGCATGCATCAGTCGACATGGTGTTTAGCAATATAGACACATACGTTAGGAAAGATAAGGCCCCAGAAGGACATTCTGAATGCGATTATCGAATGACGAAGACCGGAATAGATAGCGAGAAGTGCGTAAAGAACCCACATCGTCGCCAACGACCAGAGGGCGAACCCGATACAGACGCATGTAATGTCGATGATTGTAGGGATTGCATCAGCTTCGAGTGACTGGGAGTTTATTCGGATATGTGTTGACACCAATCTGCGCAAGTTCTCGCCGATGAGTATTACAGAGTAACCAGCCTGGCCTGTCGGACCAAGAGGAAGGAAGACAGAGAGGAGAGCTCCTCCTGGTGGAATTCCATAGGTGATGAGTTTTTGAAGATAGGTGGCCAACATCATGAATGCGAGCGAGAACCCAACAATAACCAAGAATGTAGACATTGTTACAGTTTGCAATGCGTTCTGGGTAGAGTAATCCTGTAACGATTTGCACATGACACCGCCTGATGAAGAAGCGACGATCAGCGTTACTACTGGGAGCAACCACATTGCAGTCATCGACTCGAGCGAATGCGTTTGGTACGTCATCCTAGTCAAAGTGAGCGCCAAAAGTAGTCTTTTAAACAAAGAAGCGGGCATACATCATATGCACACCAACCCAACAGCAAAGAATGGAAAGTACCACATCTAACCACCACATTGCCCACAGGAAATAAATTAAACCCTCGCCTCCGATCCTATCCCGGTCATGAAAGAGCTGCACAGCGACACTTATCAAGGTTGTTGCGCCCATAGGAAAACAACTGATATATAAGCTTGTCACTGGGTTTTTGAATAGCGATGTCCATGTTTGCGGATAACAAGAGTATTTCGCCAAAGAAAGTGCGAGGAAGAAAATGAAGAGAAAAAGATTAAGGAAGAAGAATATCCGGCTTAGAGCAACCATGGGCTTTGAACCTCGTCCATATGGAAAAACCAAGAATAAGGAGCTGATGGCACCAGTACCTGTGGACGAAATGAGGGGTTAGCTTAAGCTATGATAGGTACTCGACTGTGGATCGTGCTGCTTCTAACCCATGTTAACTGCAAAAAGTGCAGGAGTCGCACGTCTGGTACGCCATCAGCATCCAACTGACAGGGATCGACCAAATCTTACCGTGTTGCAAATTGAACACTCTTAAAGAGAGTGGCGTAACACTGTCTGTAAAACAGTGTATAATTATACATCTCTATATGAAATTAAGTCTTGAGGTTTATGCGAGATACTTCGAAGAAATTTTCTTACATTGTCGGTCAGTCACACGTTTGGCATGTGTGACAAGTTATGACACGGCCGAAAATCTTGAGGGCATGACAGAAAAAACCCCCCAACAACCATTCTCAGTCATCCCAGGGAATACGGTCGGCTGACCCAAAGGTGGCACCTCACCACTTAGGGTCAACTTCATTATGCATCCCAGGGCTTTGTCCGAGGGTTCTGTGGACATTCTCTCTGCCAGTGACACAAAGATGCAGCTCAGGTTAATAAATGAATTGTGAAAATCTCGAAAATCCTTACTTGCGCTTTAAACAGAAGTTACCCGCTCAAAGAGCCCTGCTATTTGAGCTCCGTGCCGAAGCGCAAAATTTTGTGTTGTCCTTCTCGATTTTTCTGACAGCAATTTAATGCATTCAGCTTTCAATGTAACCACCTTTTGGAAAGTTCTGGTGGACATACCGTATCATATCCAAACTTTATCAATTTAGCCTCAAGGGCTATAAGAACGAGTAGATATGCTGACGTTGTAATTCTCGAGCAAATAACTTTGCGTTTCCAGTTTCTATGTGTCCGGGCCGAGTTACCAAAAACTCGGAATAAGGACTCTTTTTTCCGCATGCACTCTGCTTGACTTTCGTAACGTCTCCACACATAGAAATCGGAAAAGGAGTTGCTCGTTCCTTGAAATTTTCTACAAGTGTATCCTACGTCAACATTTCGTAATCTCGAAAAAGAAAAACCCTGGTTTTGGCACATGTACGAAGGATCTGAATCCGCAAATTTCTCGGTGAAACTTGAAAGAGCAAAAATTTTGTCAATCCAAGCTGCATCTAGCATTTCGGGCAATCATTGACCGATATATCATAGCTCTAGGCTGCTGGGATAACATTTGATTGTGTTCGGAATCTAGTAGGACTTTTTATTGATATCTGAGTTGTATCATCAAACTTCTATTTCAAATTTTCGACGTGCCAATTCATGATTTCCGTTTTCCAGATACCAAGCCAACTGGACTACTTCCAACCAATTTCATCATTGACGGTGTAGACTCTTAAAGGGCTCAGAAATGGCCCTTTATCTTCTTAACCTCTATTTGTTGAACCACAGCCATGAAAGTCAACTTGAATCTCAACGACGAAGAAACCCCTCTGTTGATCCAAGTAGAAGAAAAGAAACGACCGACTCCTTTGCCATGGTTTCAGTTTTCTATCGTGATCGCCCTTCATTTGGCAGAACCTTTGACTTCAAGTGTTATCACCCCATTCGCACCTCAGGTATGTAGTTCATTTTCTTCCAATGCCCGTGAGCAGAGCTGCGCAACGAACAATAATTGTCTCCACGATAGCTTATTCGTGACATCAAAATATCAGGGGGAAATGAAAGCCAAGTAGGACATTACGTCGGAATCATGGTCGGTGCCACTATCATATTTCTCTAACAACCGTTGATATGATCGCCTTCGTTTAGCATTCCTCATTCTACTTGGCAGAGACTTTGACAGTTCTACTCTGGAGTAGAGTATCAGACCGTATAGGCCGAAAGCCAGTCATTCTGTCTGGTCTATTGGGCCTGACATTGTCCATGTTTTGCTTTGGACTGTCTAAGACGTTCCTAGGTCTGTTTTCAAGGTACGGCAGATGTTAAACAAGTATAGAAAATCTTATTTGATATTTCTTTTAGTCGATTCTTAAATGGTGCATTAAGTCAGTTGCAGACTTGTGATCTCGGCCTGTTATAAGGGTTTTCTAATTTTTTTTAGATGGAAATATTGGTGTTATTAAGAGGTGCGTATTGACGAAGCTTTGAATTTCATACAATGACTTTAAGTTTCAACTAGTATTGTTGCGGAGTTGACCGATTCCTCGAACATCTCGGTGGTAAGTCTAAAGTTTCATTCTTCCTTTGCTTACTGATGACCTGATTCCTCAGGCATACGCTTATTTCCCTTTGGCATGGTTCCTTGGTTTTACTGTGAGCGTTTGGGCATGCATACTCGAACGATTTCTCATCTTCCTTAGATAGGTCCAATCATTGGCGGAGTACTATCAAAACCAACCATCGAATTTCCTACCCT
>QDKV01004608.1_pt1 | contig 11005 bp, 17 predicted proteins | sample 1861101 | NCBI WGS metagenome assembly QDKV01 (sample SAMN04275158, study PRJNA302643) | Fungus metagenome, whole genome shotgun sequencing project. | isolation source: fruitbody | host: Mallocybe terrigena | place: Sweden | collected 2013 | reverse complement strand
TAATTGGGTCCTTCCTCCGAAGGTGCAGGGCGGCGCGATGTCGGCGTGGACGTCTGTCGGCGACTCGAAGGTCGATGGGAATGAGAGGAACCATCCGAAACGAGTCTCGTGCCAAATTTGGTATTGGCAGAAGACTCGCGTCCGTAGGAGGCCGTGATGTTTCCCTTTCGTACGTTGATGCCTGCCAATGCGCGACCTTTGAGCATGGGTTTCTGAACGGTAATTTTGTCTGCGCCCCAGTAAGAGAAGCTCACCTTGCTCTTCTTGTAAGAGTCATCGGAGTCGTCACCACGACGATCGTCATCGTCTTGCATGGGTATGATTCCGGGCTGACTGGAGAGATGCGTCGTAGATTTCACCATGCTACAGAGCAGTCAACATTTATGAAAACTCGGCCGAAGGAGGCAAGACTTACTCCTCCATAGACACGAGGCCCTTTTGAGGCTGAAGGACGTCTGCAAGAGCCCATGTTTCTATTTAAAAATAGATTAGCCGTTTAGAAGGAATTCGGTGAGAGATACAACACAAACTAACCTCGATAAATTTATACAGATTTCGAGGATTTGTAGACGAGTTTCTCCTCCCCATCGCATACTTGGCCTTCCCTTGCAACTCCGGGAACGAATTTGTGAGCGAGGCCGTCGTCAACACAAGAGGAAGTGAAGTCGTACCCGTCCGCTGGCATTGCAAAACGATATCAAACAAACCATTAATCCCAAACCCATCCGGACGAGGAAAACTTTGTTTTTGTTGTCGTGGTCGTCAATGTTGAACGCGTTCAGTGCTATGGCCAGTTGATGGGCGGTGGTGATGGGCGGCGGTGATGGGCGGCGGTGATGGGTGTGAGTAAAAAGAGGTTAAATCGAACGTTCGTGCTTATTTCGAGAGTGGTGGACAGTAGGAGGATGGACTTAGAGGTAAATGCCAGGGTTCTTATCTAAGCCATCGTTTGGACGGTGGGTTATCTAAGCCATTGTTTGGACGATGGGTTATCTAAGCCATCGGTTGGACGATGGATTACCTAAGCCATCGTTTGGACAATGAGTTATGTAATGCGCAGTTTTTGTGTTGTCTGACAAATTTTACTGCACATCTTCGTTGAACAAATTGGACTGTTCATCTTCAAAAAAATTACTGTAAACCTTGAGGATGGGTGAGTCTTATCTATTTATTTCTATGTATGTGCTGACATCTTTGCTTCACAGATACTAGTGTTGTTAGCCGCCTTGTTTCACCAGTATTGTCAGAAATTCCCTGGCACACAACTATTCTGGCTCAATCAAATGATTTACGTGAATTGGAGAGTCATTTTCCATCCTTCAAGGTAAGTTTTGACACTTTGTAGTTCATCAGAAACTGAGACAACTTTACATTTTGTGCTCAGTCCTTCATTAGTCGCTTGCATGAATATGAATCCCATCTGCTCAGTGCTAAAGGCAGTAGTAAACACATACTCGAAATGCAGGATATCCTTGGGGTTCAAGTTGAAGTTGTTGTTGGGGCAGCTAGTGTGGTCCATGCTGTTCCTCAGCGTCGGAATTTGTCTATAGGTCAAAATGTTCGACTCTGTAGCCTCCTCAGTGCCTATCGCTTGTTGGATGTTCTGGCGATGGTCAAAGGATCTCCTCGTGCACAGATTGTGGCTCAACAAACAATCTATCCTATCGAAAAGTCACTTTATGCAAGTCCACTTTTTACCTCATTTGCTGTAAGTCTAAAATTTTCACAGGGTATGAACAAACTTGCCAACTGGCCGGATCTGTTATTCGATTTTCGCAAGTGTTTCGAGAAATCCGCAGTTACTTCTACTATATCTGACAATCCTTCGATGGAGTCGGCTCCTCTTCGTTTATTACGAATGATCTCGCACACGAGGGCGACTGCAAAGTATGCCTCTGTCGAGAGCAACTTCCTTTTTGCTGCCATGCATGTTGCCTGCATGAAGGAACTGCCATTTCTCCCTGATGTTCTTCCTGATTTGCCGGACAAGTATGATAAGTTTCTTGATGCGTAAGTTTGACACCTATTTCATACATTGTCATATTTTACTATTTTTGCAGCTTCAGTCTTATTGATAGTCAACCCCGCTCCAGTGATGCTAACGCACTTTCCTGTGATGATCTTGATGCCCTGAAAGAGTTCTGTGAACTAATGGCAAATGTTTCGAGTGAAATGTGCAGTGGCGACAGTTTATTCCCACTTCGTTCTCCTTTACAACTGGCCCTTGCAATTTCACCACTGTGTCTTTTCTTTCTATTCCAAATCATCAAGAGACCGTTCAATCGACGTAATGTGATCTCTATGGCAGTTAATCTTGGCAACGACAAGTCGGACATACTTTTGGAAGTTGAAGGCCATATTTGGAGAACAATATTTGATCTTGCAGATGGGATGACTGATCCTAACCAGGCGTTGCGCCGTTTAATGGAGAATCTGCCTTGGGATAGAATTGCCATCGCCCGTACCTCTATACATGAAGGTTCCTGGTTTCATTCAAGTGGGAATACACAATCCATCAATGCTGTATCTTCAAGTGCATCAAGGGACCTCGTCAGACGTCCACAAACACCATTGATGGATGTTGACCCTGACCTCTCTGTTGCACCTGTCCCAGTACTGCTCCCTGTTGCACCTGTCCCAGCACTGCTCCCTGTTGCTCCCCTCCCCGCATTGCTTCCCATTGCATCTCTCCCTTCCATTGTTCCCGATGGATCAAGGCCCTTATCAATCATGGGTGTTCCTGTTGCTCCCCTCCCCGCATTGCTTCCCATTGCACCTCTCCCTTCCATTGTCCCTGTTCGATCAAGGCCCTTATCAATCATGGGTGTTGATGTGGCATCTCCAAATGTTTTGAGCACATCAAAGGACCTCATTAAACGTCCACAGACATCATTGATGGATGTTGACCCTGTTGCACTGCTCTCCCCTATTGCACCCATTCCATCAAGACTTTTATCGATGGGTGTTTCCAATCCGGCTAGCTTTACTTCACAATTGGTGGACTCCATTAATGCGGCATCGTCATCAAGGGACATCAGACATCCTCAAACACCATTGATGGATGTTGGCCCTGACCTCCCTGTTGCACCACTCTCCATTGTGTCACAACCCTCATTTAATGACCTTTCGCTCATTGTTGACCCCGCTCTTATTACCTCATCCCCTGGTAAATTGCACCTTTAACTCACATTGTGGAAATCTGACATTCAGCTTAATGTAGGACATGACATATCATGGGATGACTTTATGGAATTTGATGATGGCCCAGTGGGTAACACCAATTTGCATGATGTTGTTCCTTTGCAGGTCAAACAAGGAAATGTTGCGACTGATCATGAAAGTCTGTCATCAGAACTTAGTAGTGACAGTTCTTCAGACCATGATAGCGATGTGGAGCAAATGATTTTGAACAGTCGCCAGCGTCAGCGACAATCTGCACATAAAGCTTTGGAAAGGCCAAAAACAAGGACAACAGCGCTACCTTCATTACCCTCCAAACCACCTTCCAAAGCACCAAAGCAAACAAGGAAACGATCCCGCCCCAACTTTACCTCGGATTCGGAAACTGATCTCGATGGGTCGTCATGGTCCAGTGCCATTGATGTGGATGAGTTTTATTCACATTGGAACCCTGATGGGGACAAGGAGTTTGTGCGTCAATTTATCTGTTTTTTGTTATCAAATCTCTTACATTTGTCACTCAGGACTTACAAATCAAATTAGAGGACAATTCTGAGTCATTAATGTCGGGGGTTCCTGTTGGCAGGGTTGCTTGTGATGTTGAACTCAAGGCATTTGATGCTGATGGAAATGTTCATTGTTTTGTTCCTGAGTTTCATGTATGTGATTTGTCCATTGTCCTAAATGTTTTTAATGTTGTTTTAGCACGATGATTACAATGTCCGACTGAAACAATTTTTCAAATGTGCCGAATCCACATATCAGAATGGCCAGCCCCTGCACTTGGCAGAACCTGATTCATCCACTTTTTCTGTTGTATCTCACTCCACATTTGAAAAGATGTCAACCACCACAGTGCATGCCCTTCTTAGGAAGAAAGTTCTAGTCGTAACTGGTAGCCCTTGTCCCAATGTTAATTTTGACGAGGAAGGACTGAGTACACTAAGTCCACTTCAGAGCTGTGTTTCGATTCAAGGTCAGTGGTTTATTTGTTGTTCTACATTCAATGAACCTTCTATACACCTGTTAGATTATTCAACACCACCTCAGCGCAACCATTTCAGTCGTCCTGAAACCATCAATGGTTTGGTTGATGATATTTTGAAGAATGCTCAAGATCCTGATGGCAAAATTTTAAATGGTCTGGAGTTTCCGTTTTGGAATGGTGATATAAGTACCCCATCCTACGCATCGGACATTGCTGCATGGGGCTATGTTCGTGGTCAGCATAACCATGTTCTCAATGGCACTTATCCTATTGGGCACATGCGTTGGGGACTGGCAGGAACAGCTAACACCGTAACTTTTGTTCACATAGACAGTGACGGCTTTGCAACTTTTCTTCGTGTTGTATGTGGTTTGAAGATTTGGGGAATCTACCGGGAACACAAAGACCAACCTCTATCGTCAACCAAAGTTTTTATGAACCCATCTTTCCGTCTTGATGAAGTTTTGGACACAGCTGCATATGATTTTGAAATTATTGCCCTCCGCCCTGGTGATTTGTTGTATGATTTTTTTTCTATATGAATTTTCATGCAGCTCAATCAATCTGACAGGATAATGCCACCCAATACACCTCATTTTGTCTTTGGGCCAAAGCACACCATCTGTCATGGGGGACATTTCTATGCCATTTCAGTCATGCAGTCTACACTGTCAAGTCTCATCCATAGCTTTGTTGTTGGCCAGTTTGTCACCAACATTACTCATCATCCCTCACGCCAATTACTTCGTCGCCTGTTGCTTCTTTGTCATCTGGGATTAGTTAAGCGCTCAATTAGGCCATTGGGTAAGCTGTATACTAGATTTGTATCTCACATTTACTAATATTCTAATGTACAGAACCAGTGTTTCATCACCTTCCTGATGTTCAAACCCTAAATGGTCTTCTTGATCTCTTGTCACTCTGTAACTTGGTTGTCCTGGGTAATGTGTTGGATTTCCGCACTTATAGCGCTCCAAACCAAGGCGACCAACAGGTGATGACAGAACAGCAGAAAAAAACAATGCGCTTGTACGATCGCAACAATATCTCAAAGAATGAGCGTATGGTCATTTGCTATGCCAGAGGTGTTGCACTGTCCATATTTTGCTGGGTAAGACACTGTGCATCCATCAAGAACCCGGATGGAGAAGTTGTGCATGACTTGCCCTCTGCGCTTTTAGTGCAACAATTGAATGCACTCTTGACTTACAAGGCTGCTGCTATGCAAGCAAAGCTTCAAGGTGCTCCACACTGTGACACGCCTTCGTTAAGGAGCCAGGTTTTGAATGTTGTTCAGTGCGATGATTTGTTGAAGAACTTTTGGCTGGAAAAGGGTGGTGTTGGTCAGGATTCTCTGGTATTTGGTTCCACGGAAGGCTATTCTGTAGAGTGGCAGCCAAATGTGGATCCCATTGGTAAGCATGCTTCTAATCAGTGAGGACTTAGACTCACTGGGCAATAGGTGTGTCAACTGACTTCTTCAAGAATGGCATCACCCCATTGGATGTCAAGTTCTTCAAGAGTGAAATGGCATGGAAGAAGGTCATACCAATGCTACACTCATGAAATGCACCATTCCTTCGAGCAGAAAAACATGTTTTTTTAATAATTTTGTCATCATATTTGTTTGTATATACCTCCGAGGTATTTATCAATATACCTCAAAAACCTGGAGAGTTCAAAGATGTTTTGGGTTTGTATGCATTGAGTTTGCCACAAAGGCATGATAAAATAATGAATAAGCTCATTGGCTGCAGATTAGATTAGACTTTGAATAATTTATCATTAATTGTTTAAACATCTCTTCTCTTTGGGGTCATCAGTAAGCCAAAAACAGTAATTCAGGCTTAACTACAGTCAAATAAGTTTAGAATATATTCGAAAATAATTTTAGCCTGAATTTGACATGCCAAGGAGGCTCTGCACATTTTTCTTTTCAATATGATAAAGATGACAATTGCATTGAACCTTCTGCTGGGCAAAGATACCACCATGTTCTAATTTCAAATAATTACAGGTAATTCAGTAAATCACATGGGAAATGTGGCAGTGCAGCCTCCAAATCAGGAGTCAGATTTTGATCGTCTTGCTTGTCTTTTCATGCATTTCAACTCTTCTATGATTGCTGTACCTTTCAGAGGGTCACAGTTCCTCATTGGATATCTCTCACTAATCTGTCTCCTTTGTATTCTCATGTCAGAACTTCACTGCATTCAAGGATGTTCTCGAACCTTTGCCACAGATCGTCATCTGTCACAACACAAAAAAAGGTGTCCTCAAGTGCAAGTAATTCGTGAAAAGGCACACGAGATGCGAAGGGAAAGGGGACTAGGTTCTACTGTATTGAAGGATGTTACTTCATTGGGGGATCGTAAACAGCGTTTACAGGTTATATTTGTTTTCTCTTGATCAGTCATTTTGCTGAATCATGCAAAGATCTCTCTTTTCAACTCACAAAATACCACAGATTTTGAAATGGCGGAAGCAAAAACGAGCTCTGAGTCATTGAGTGCAATACCCTCTGACAACGATGCCAATATGCCTTCTGTTTCAGGATCCCAAGAGAGCATTGAGCAACCTGTTCTTCCACTACCACAAGCCTTGACACAATCTGGTCGGCCATGTCGCGAGTATAGATTACCTCGGCGTTTCCGTGATAATCTTCCTGTGCCACCAACTCCTGCACCTCTTAACATAATCCTCGAACCACAACCTGTCCGGCGAGTTTTGTTAATAGTACGGGATCGCCTCGTTACTGCTCTTAATTCATTTGGTATCTGGAGAAACTATCCCAATTGACCCACTGTTGACCCAGATTCGACACTCACCCTTGAGGACTTGTCAAAACCCCAACCCCAACCCCTTTCCCTTTCCTTACCCGAAGCAATGATTGGCTCCACTACTCTTACACCATCTAATTCTCAACCAACGTATTGGCCATTCTCAAACCCAACTGTACATGCTATCATGCAATGGTTGAACAATGGCAAGACTGCAAAGTCTGAATCAGAGATAACAAATTTCGTTCACAATGTCATACTGGCACCAACATTCAATTCTGCACACTTGGTTGGTTTTGATGCCCATAGGGAGAATCAACGCCTCGACAAAGCCCTTTTAGAATCAGCATCTCAGGCCCAATTCTCATCACATACAGTTGAAATTCTGGTCCCCTCTGGTATACCCCATATTAAACCTGTAAAATATCAGGTCCCTGGTCTTCTGCACCGAAAACTCACCAATGTGATTGCAGACGCCTTTAATGATCCACTTGCTCACTTACTCCACTACTCTCCATTCAAGCTTTTCCAGAAAAATGCTATTACTGGGGATGATGAACGCATCTATGGGGAGATCTACACTTCTGATGCCTTTTTGCACGAGACAGAGAATGTCCGTCGACGTAGTCCACCAGATCCTGATGATCCTGAATGCAAGCGCGAAAAAGCTGTTGCCGCTTTGATATTTTCATCAGATGCTACCCAATTAACTGACTTTGGGAATGCAAAATGTTGGCCTCTTTATCTCATGCTGGGCAATCTTTCAAAGTATATTCGGTCTCAGCCAAATTCTGGGGGCATACATCATTTGGCATATATTCCCTCGGCATGTTTCTCTCCTTTGCAAGTTTTGTTGTAATAACTGAGTTATTATTAGCTTCCAGCATCTTTCCAAGAGTTTGTTGAAAGCTTTCATCCTAGGTGGAAGAGTCAGAAGGCACAAATCTTGGCACATTGCCGCCGTGAACTGATGCACGCCATCTGGAAGGCAATTCTAGATGATGATTTCCTTCATGTGTACACATATGGAATAGTTGTCAAATGTATTGACGGCATTGAGCGGCGCATCTATCCTCGTCTATTCACATATTCAGCAGACTATCCAGAGAAGTACATTTATACTTATTTGAGTTATACTATTGAATACTGACATTTTGTTTTGGGTAGAGTCCTTTTGGCAACAATACGTGACAAGGGCATGTGCCCATGCCCCCGTTGCCTTGTTGCAAAGTCTATGCTTGATAGGCTGGGGCTTAAACGTGATATTGCGACTCGTGTCAATAAATTTCGACATTATATGATTCGAAAGGTTCAAATTGCTCGTAAGGCAATTTATGACCTAGGAAAGCCCATTAATGGCAAAGCTGTTCAAAACATGCTCAAAGAATTTTCTGGTGTTCCAACGATGGTTATTATCTCTTGACTTGTCATTTTGTCTCACTGATCAACCAAATTTAGAATGCCTTCGTAGAGCGTCTGGGTGATGACTTTAACCCTTCTGAAATGCTTGTAGTTGACCTCATGCATGAATTTGAACTTGGAGTGTGGAAAACCCTTTTTACACACTTAATTCGTTTGTTGCATGCTACTGCTGGATCTGATAAGCAAGTTATTGAGCTGGACAGGAGGTAAGTTGTTGTTCTACAAGGATTTGAATTAAAAAGTAATGTTGGGACAGATACCATCAAATCTCAACCTTTGGTCATGGTACTATTCGAAATTTTGCCTCCAACTCTTCAGAAATGAAGAAATTGGCTGCCCGAGACTTTGAGGACCTGCTACAGGTGTGTTTATATTTGGCCAGTAGGTAATTGTATTCTGAATATTTGCCCAGTGTGCAATCCCAGTGTTTGAAGGCCTCCTTGAGGGCCAACACAATCGCCGATTGATGAAGCTTTTATATCGGACTGCGGAATGGCATGCACTAGCAAAGCTCAGGATGCACACAGATAGCTCACTCATGCTCCTTGACAAGCTTAGTATTGAATTTGGGCAGCTACTACGCCAATTCCGTGAGCTTACGTGTACAAAATTTGCTACTCTTGAACTTCCTCGAGAGGTTGCCACTCGAAATAGACGAAGGAAGTCTGGTCAAATGACAGCCCAGGAAAATTTCACTCGTAATTATGTATTTTTCAGATTTATGATCTCTAGTTCAACAGCTTTTCAGAAAGTTCTGGTGGCCGAAAAACAAAAATTTTAAACCTTCAGACCATCAAACTACATTTTCTTGGGGATTATGTGCACCATATTCGTCACTTTGGAACTACTGACTCGTATTCCACTCAGCTGGTATGCACCATCCATTTCCTTTCAATGTTTGGGTTAAAAACATTGCTTTTTAAGGGAGAACTTGCACATCAACTTGTTAAGCGACTCTATCGACTTACCAATAAGAAGGATGCCATGTTACAAATAGGCAAAAAATACAGCAGACTCCAAGCCTTACGCAATGCTGAATGTCAGGAAGAACAAGAAGCAAGTTCAAAGCTGCGGCTCAAAGACCACCACATTATCTCAGAATCTCGAAACACACCTGTATCACTCTTTGAATTTGTGCAGAGCCAATCAAATGACCCAGCAATCAAGGTACATTCAATTCTATTCTTCTATGGACTCTGATTCATAGTGATTAGAATTTCATTCCTAAATTGCAAGATCATCTTCTTGATGAAATGTTTGGACATGATTCTCACCATGTTCGTTGCAATCCATTCACCAATGATGATCGGAACACAATTCGCATACGAAACAATACCATCTATCAACATTGTACAGCTCGCATCAACTACACAACATATGACATGCGGCGTGACTATGACACAGTTAATCCCCGTACACACCCCTTTGTTATGGTTCCTTCACCAGAAAAAGGATTAAACTCTCATCCGTTCTGGTATGCTGCAGTGTTGGGGATTTTCCATGCTGAAGTTCAGCATATTGGTCAACAGTCATCAGATATCAGGCCCAAGATCATCAAGTTTCTCTGGATTAGGTGGCTTGAACCAGTATATGACCACACCTTTGGACAAAAAAAAGCGAAGCTACCAAAGCTGTGCTTCTCTTCTTGTCATGATGAATTTACTTTTGGCTTCTTAGACCCTGCTCATGTTTTGCGGGGATGCCATCTCATGCCTGCCTTTGCAGATGGCAAGAAAGCTGAACCATTGATTACAATAAATGATACTGAAGCAACTTGGAATAACAAATTCCATGATGATTGGAAACATTATTACATTGGGATGTGTGTGATATTTTTGAATCTTTTGATGAGAAACCCAGATTGCTGATCACCAATTTTATGCTAGTTTTGTTGATCGTGATATGTTTATAAGATATCTGAATATAGGGGTTGGTCACAAGAACCAATTTGACCCTGAAATTCATCTACCAGGTGGTACAATGGATTGTGATCACATCCAAGGCATTTCCAATGAGGGTGAAGATAGAGACAAAAGTGATGAGGATAGAGGTGAAGAGGATGGACAAGAAGAAGATGGTAATGCTGAAGAAGATGATAAGGAAAAAGATGACAATGAAGATGAAGATGAAGATGAAGAAGAAGAAGAAGAAGAAGAAGAAGAAGACAATGACAATGAAGATGATGAAGCACTTCAGGAAGATGGCAATACAGATGAGGAAGAAAACTGGGATGATACTGGCTATGATAACCTTTAGCTATGAACTGGATCAAAAAGATGGAGAGAAGGACATGGGGCAAATACAATTACAACAGCTTTACGCATCAGGAATTTTAAAACTTAAACCACTTATTTACTTGTTTAAGTCAAGTTGTTCACTGAAATTAACTTATTTCAGGGACCTCACTTTGACAGTCAGTGTGTAGTTAGGAGTCCCCCCAAAGGGGATTTGTTCTTTTACTCCAGGGGAAGCTGAGCCAAATTTGGTGTCACGATCACAATTGAGTGAAAATGTTTCTATATTTGGGTATGTGGCTATGTCTCGGCTGTGTCCCACCAAACATCAACACCTCACTCTAAACACTCAATACCACCAACGCTCCCTCGTTCAAAAAGCGAGATGAGGTGTTTTTCTT
>QDKV01004609.1_pt1 | contig 11037 bp, 8 predicted proteins | sample 1861101 | NCBI WGS metagenome assembly QDKV01 (sample SAMN04275158, study PRJNA302643) | Fungus metagenome, whole genome shotgun sequencing project. | isolation source: fruitbody | host: Mallocybe terrigena | place: Sweden | collected 2013 | reverse complement strand
AGAAAACCTCCGGTTGACACAAGAAGTCGATTGTCGGCCACATCGGTGAGACGACCCCCTAACGCTCGTATTAGGGTTTGTATTTCCCAATACTCCCCCTCAAACCAATACAAGCCCGAGACATGTTGCAAAATGCTTCACCTTTGCTGAGGGAAGGGCTTTCGTGAGTGTGTCCGCCACCATTTCGTCGGTAGGGCAGTAGATTAGACGAATCTTACCCTCTTCTACAATCCAACGGATGAAGTGGTATCGTACGTCGATATGTTTAGTTCGGGCATGGTACTGGTGGTCCTTCGTAAGCGCGATCGCGGATTGATTATCAGAAAACAAAGTTGTCGCATGGAAGGTGATGCCAAAGATTTGAGACATGAGGGAACGAAGCCAGAGAGCTTCTTTGGCCGCGTAGGTGGCCGCAATGTACTCGCTTTCAGTTGTCGACAAGGAAACGATTTCCTGCTTCTTTGTGCTCCAAGAAACGGCACCGCCATTAATGATGAAAGCGTACCCTGATATTGCCCTCCTATCCTCCATCATACTCCCGTCCGCATCTGCATATCCTTCCATCTCCTTCGCCGTCCCACCATATGAGAGCCAAAGCTCACGCGTTCCCTTCAGATAACGGAAGACCCTCTTTACCGCTTCCCAATGCACAGCTCCCGGGTTCACGGTGAAACGTGAGAGAGTTTGCACCGCAAACGAGATGTCCGGTCGGGTTCCAAGCGAGGCATACATTAGCGAGCCGATGGCCTCATGGTAAGGCACGTCCCGCATCTTTGCAATGTCGTCTGTCACCGTTGGTGACTGCGCGCTTGAAAATCGAACGTTCGGGTCCATAGGGGTGGAAGTGGGTTTAGCATCCTCAAGTCCGTAACGACGAAGGATGGAGTCAATGTAGGAGCGTTGGGAAAGCAGTATTTTTCTTTCCTCGCGGACACGTTGGACCTCGATTCCCAGGATCCAGTGCAGATCACCCAAATCGGTTATGTCCACATGTTTTCTGATCTCGATCTTGAATCGATCAATCAGGGGCTGTGACGACGCAACAATAGAACAGTCGTCAACATGAACAAGGACAATAATGAGAATTTTCATCACAACCTCCCGTCGATAAAACACGGCTTGGTCGACCTCGCTCCTCTTGAACTTCAAGATCGTCATGATTCCCACCAACTTTTGGTACCAACGACGGCCCGATTGCTTAAGTCCGTAGAGAGTTTTATGGAGTTTGCAGACAAGGGTGCCTTGGGCATATCCTGGAGGTTGCCGCATGTAAATGCGTTCGTTATCGGTGAGTTCTCCATTAAGGTATGCCCCTTTGATGTCTATTTGGCCGGTTTCTAGGTTTTCAGATGCTGCGAATGCAAGCACGGCCCGAATGGATGCGAGACGAGCTACTGGCGCAAACGTGTCGAAGTAATCGACCCCCGGGATTTGTGAGAAACCCTGTGCCACTAACCTTGCCTTATAACGGACGATTTTTCCGGCCGCATCTTTCTTCGCCCTAAAAACCCACTTCGATCCCACCACGTTTGCCCCCTCCGGCCTTTCGACCAACTCCCATGTCCCTGCCGCCTTCAATGTCGCCAATTCTTCGTGTATCGCCTTCTCCCACAGTGGCCAGTCCCCTCCCCTCTTGGCTTCAGCCAGGCTTCGGGGTTCAAGAGCCTCAGAATCTCCTGTGACAGCAGCAAGCGCATGCCCTTCCATATGGTCAGGTGCGACAAGCCAATCAGTGAGTTCGTCATCATTGGCTCCCCCTTCCGCTACTAACTGGACGCCAGTTGGGACTAGAGGAGTATTAGATTTATTTGTCCACGTACCATGGCCTTCAAGCAAGTCTTTAACACGTTGGGAAGGCTTTCGGAGACGCTTCGCCGTCTCCTCATTTTCTTCGGCTTGGGTTTCAACTTCTACGGGAACGATTTTGTCTGGAGTCACTTCTGGGGTAGATGAGTCAGTACTCATCTCGTTTGTGGTAAGTTCAATGGTTTGCTCCCCCTCGAGATGAGAAGCTGACGAGTTATCATAGTACGTGTTCCTCTCGACCGTGATCGTCTTCGTATCTGGCCAGTAAACCCGCACGCCCTTCGACTCCTCATCCACACCCAACCATTTCCCTTGTCTAACCCTTCCTCCCAGCTTATTTCCTCCCTCAACCCTCACCCAAACCTTTTCGCCCCATTCTCGGAGTCCCTTGAGGTTAGGCTTCTTCCCAAAAGCCGCCTCGTAGGGTGTCATCCCCTCAACGGCCTTTGTCGTTGTCCTATTCAATAACCACACCACATGTCGAGCCGCCTCGGCCCACAAATTCTTTGGGAGTCCCGACGCATGGAGGAGTGCACGCACGCGCTCAACAATTGTTCTGTTACGTCGTTCGGCGACGCCGGACTCCTGGTGGGTGTCGTGAACACTCAATTTCTGACGAGTGCCCCTGGACTTTAAGTACGCAATGAAGTCACCGCTGAGGTATTCTCCCCCTCTATCTGAGTTCAACGCTTTGATCCTAACCCCCATATGGTTTACTACCCAGGCCTCGTAGGTTTTATACGCGGTGGGTTGCTCATCCTTCGTTCGGAGGAAATAGACATGGGTAAGGCGGGTTTTGTCGTCAATGTAAGTGTCCATATAATTCTTTCCACCTCGCGACTCAACCGGTGATTTCCCCCACAGATCGGAATGGACCTCCCCACCAAAAACAGCTGCTCGTTCGTCTTCACGAACTTTTGGTACGGATTTACGAGTTGCCTTGCCATAAATGCAAGATTCGCAGAAAAAGGGTTGTCCGGTGGGGGTGTATTCGAGACGAAGCCCAGTGACCATGCCGTGAGCAACAAGGTCTCGAATGACCTGGACGGATGCATGTCCCATTCGGCGGTGAAGTTGATCAAGCGTAAGAGTTTCTTCCACTACATTCGCCATCCCTTCCTCATGTACCACCTTATATGCCTTCCGCGCCGTCCTAATCACCTCTCCCACCTTTTCTCCATCCGGTCCATTTAGGATACATTTCCCATTGCCAAATTTGGCAGTGAAGCCGTCATCATCAAGCCTCCCAATCGATACCAACGTATAAGCCACGTTTGGGGTGTACTGCACATCTCGAAGTCGCAGTTTCGTAAAGGAGTTTCCATTCGGTATGTCAATGACCAAATCCCCCTTACCGATCGTATTAAAAGATTGTTTGTTGGCAGCTTTGAAGGATCGAGGAGGGGTTTGTTCAAAATTTTCGAACCTTTCGCGATAAGGGGAGATGTGGTTGGTGCACCCAGAGTCGTATATCTCTGCGGTTCCGCTTGTTTTGATAGTTTCGGCAATGATGAAGGCTTCCCCGGATGTATCCCCAAGGTCCTTGACCATGGTGTCTCCTTTTCCCTCCCTCTGTATTGCCTCTACCACCTCATCAAACCAATCCGACTCCTCCTCCGCTGCCCATGCCCCATTCTCTTCCTCAACTTTCTCTGCCACATTCGCACTTCCGGAACCCGACCCACTAGCCTTTCCGTTTCCTCCCTGCTTCCCCGAATCATCCTTTGACTTAAACTTTTTCGGTTTCTTGCAGTTTCGACTGATATGGCCCTTTTCGTCGCAATTCCAACATGTTACTTCAGCATGCCTGTGCCCCTGTCCCTTCCCTTTCTTCTTCGAAGATTGATCCACAGACAACGCCTCGTTACCATCCTCTTTGCTCTTCCCGGAAACTCGCCGGCGCTGAAATTGAGCCCGTTGACGATCAGATTCCTCCAAAAGCATTGATAGCAAGTCGTCTGGGGAAATTTTCTTGGATGACAGGTATTGAGCCGCCGCAAGTTGGCTCGATGCGAAGTTGGAGAGTGCATAAGGAAGGGAAGAAATAATAATAGAGAAGTAGTCTTTTTCATCAACGACGACTCCTGCCTGCGCTAATTCTTCCTTCTTCACCCTCAACCCCTCTAGAAATTCCCGCGGATTTCCCTTGTCTGGACACCTCATGGCCATGAATTTGGCCCGCATGTCCGCCTGCGCATAAGCGCTTTTCTTCGAGAATTCCTTTACCACGGTTTCCCACCTCTCCCTCACTGTCGCCTTTCCATGAACCATCACCACCGTCGAATCTGGCAACTTCTGCGTGAGCAGTGACTTTGCGGATCGCTCGTCCTTTTCCCATTGAGCAATGGCGGCTGTCTCCGTGGCAGTAGGAGCTGACGGGTCAGCTGCAACAGGTTTACTCACCGTTCCATCAAAATGGCCCCAAAAGCCTTTGGCCTCGACAGCGTCTTCAAAACGGAAGACAAAGATGGCCCAGTTGGACCCGGAGGCGTCAAGCTTGGGGACAGATGAAGAGAGCGAATCGGAGAGAGCAGCAGTAGTAATCGCAGACATTGTAAGTTGTTCACGTAGGTTCAGAATAGTATAGTAAGATGATAAGCAGAGCTTCAGGCGGGGCCCATAACCTATTGGATGGAAAACTCAAGACTCGAAGTCTCGTTTATTCGGGTTTATATACTATACACAAGTAGTGAGAATTAATCTACGAAATGTAGACTACAAGATGCCAAAAGGGCAGACAGTATTTATAGTAGACAGAGAAATAATGGCGAAAGAAAAGATGCGCGCAAAAGCGCATGGTCTACCAAATACGTACCGGAAGAGAAAACCTCCGGTTGACACAAGAAGTCGATTGTCGGCCACATCGGTGAGACGACCCCCTAACGCTCGTATTAGGGTTTGTATTTCCCAATAGACAAAACATAGTCACATGACTGACAGTGCACGCGCAATCATCACACAAGATAAGACCGTCATGAGTCCGCGATGCATTCATCATCATTTCGACCACCGCAATGTCGAAGGGCATGCGTCCTTGCTTCCTTCACCGAAAACAGACAGGCGGGCATCTACAACTGCCACACTACTGTCACTACAGTGACACTTGGTGGAGGAATAGAAAATAGAGAATCTGTTCGTTGTACAATAGTAACTGAATAAAAGGGAGAAATCATCCAGTATTTACCTTCTAAATTTACAAAACAAGTTAAGAGATGAGATGATGCTAATGATGACATGAAAAATTGCAGCATTGAGTTGGAAATATCCACGACGAGCAAAAGCCATAACAAACGGAGCAGGGATAATGTCGCCGATTCAAGAAAATGAAGGCGCTGTCGAAGAAAAACTCGGAGTCAACATCATCACGTTCCCAGCCTCAGCATTTGAGGTGGTCTTCTCATCATGCGGATACGGGTAGGCAGATACTCTCCAACCCCCCGGGTTTGCCATACCCCTGCCAATGGCAAAGAATTCGCCGGCTTTTTCATGGCAATGACTTCAATGCATCCTTCTTCAACTGACGCAACACCGTCTCGAGTTGTGCGTGAAGTTGCTTTATCTTTGCTTCATGATATTGTTCCAAGACCCATTTCATCAGCTAAGATCCCATTATCGCCACAAAAACGCAAGCCAACTGAGACCCGTCAATTGGAAGTCCTTTATGCAACCTCTCAAAGTCTGGCCTCGAAGTACAGTGGTACGAAACACTCTTGTAAAGTTGTAAGGAAACTTGGCCTCTGCCTCTCGCCTTCTACCGGCAGCGGTATACTCTTTCGCTATGGGATTGACATCCTTCTGGAGTTCCTAAGTGCAGTAATCGTAATTGAGTCCTTTGCAAAAGTACTCTTCACGGTGGGCGACGATGCGCTCGATGTTGCAGAAGGTTGAGGTCCTCTTTCTCGCGTTCCTTTTCGAGGTGGTGGACTCTGCGGCCGTCTTGGGAATTACCGAGAGCACTGACGCGGGCCTGCCAGATCCTGTAGGCTTTGATGTAATTGTCGATACATTTGTCATCTGTGTTATGAAGATGGGAAAAGTTTTTCCATAAACTAGATGTCCGTCAGTCAGTCTGTTCCAAATAAAATTTCTGAAACTACCTTGTGGTGTCCCTTGTTTATGAGCAAGTGCAATTCCAATGCAACCAGATCGAAAATATACGATCTCAAACACAGGAAAGCACTCAACGAAACCACAGTAGCCATCACCCTTAATCCATCATTGTAGACTACCTGAATTGCAGGGCCTTCAAGTTGTAATGACTCCGGAGCAGCGGACGGCACCTTCCCAATCTGCCTCGCGAAGAAATCTTCTCGGGTTCTAAGGTATCGTGTCGTAAGTCGTTGAGCACCGAGAGCAAGTGACTCGTGAATTGTTTGCTCACCCCGAAAAGGAGATATTAGGGTATGGTCGAAGACCTTCGGTGTCTCGGATGACAAGATCGAGGGCAGCCAAACGAACAGCCTGGAATTCAAGTGACTCCTGAGGATTCGACGATCGACGCACCGCCCCCGTTATCTGCTCAGCATACTCTTCCGCCAGCACAACATCATCTGCGGAGTCGGAAGACATAATTCGAGTAAACCCTGCCAGGATTCGATCGGAATCGGGACATCTCTGTACCAAAGTTGATGGTGGGACAGACAGCGAAAGCTTGGCAATAATCCTGATGGAGAGCAATACAAGTCCCCGGTGCGAGTGATACGAGATGTATGAAGCAACGGCTTGAATGTGATGGAAATGAGAGAACTTGATCAAAGCGATTAAAGAAAGACCGTGAATGAACATGGCCAACCAAAGAGGAGCCGTTTTTGATGTCAGAAAGAAGCGTAATGAAAACATCGAGGAAGATCTCTTGAATTTCTAACACGCGGTAAACAATTCAGAGCATGCGAACGATGGTGCTGCGGACAGAAGGTTCATCAACAAATCCTTTTTCTAAGACTCCAATACCTTCAACGATATAGTGACGTATTTGTCAACAACGCCTCAAAACATCATAGCCAGGATGGATGAGAAACGGTGTGAGTGATTCCAGCTTCGGTGAAGTGTCATCTGGCCCTGTCACCAACGATTTCAGGCTGAAGCTCGCTCTCGGTGAAACTTAGACACAGATCGTTCGTCTGCCATCTATTGTAAGGGCAAGAGTATACCCTATTCGGAATGTTAGCAAAGACGTTATCAATCACAAAAGACGTAAATGGTTTTCAGTGCTGAAATAAATTGGCCCGAAGGCGCTGGGCCTATTAGATGTTGCGTTATAACATTCGTGATTATCTGTACGGTCATGGGTGCTGCAATTGTATCCTGCAAACAAATGATGATACGTTCCGAAAAGAAGTCGTGTACATGATCTTTCGAAGCGCCTTGACTCGAAAATGAAGAGATACACGAGAGCAATTAGGCCAACGTGATGGATAGCCTGGCACCAATTTGAGAGCCAAAGATATAAGCTAAAATTAATAAACGACCGTGTTGAAGCATAAAAACAAGAACTTTGAGCTCACGGCGACGAATAGTTTCCGAAGTGTAACCCTGCCTCGACCAACCGCTATAGAATGAGCAGCCAATTGTGCATGTTTCCCTCTGAAACGATTCCCTATTCATGTTGTTAAAGAATACAGAGGGAGAAGGTTTTGAGACTTACCAATCCCTAGCGATCTTGACTTGAGCTGTAGGTGCACCAAAGAATTGAATATTTTGATCCTGGTGGTTTAAGAACGAAATGACTAGACCACAAGCCTCGGGTCGTTTCTGGGTCTCGAATAGATCTTGCTGGAGACGTTTCGGACTGCCGATGTCGATGGAGCGTATGTGGGTGTCACGAGTTGACTGACTTCTGCGGCTTGTGCGTGAAAGAGTAGGAAGAAAATTAGGAGACGACATCCCATTTGTTGTGTACGATTAATTTAGAAAATGATGGGTTTCAATGTTCGATTTATTCTAGAGCTACATTGTATTTTCTTTGGGACAAAGGACGTAGAAGAAATTAACTTTCACAGGAAATGGAGAGTACACATACAACCGTCGGGGAAATACAAAAACTACAAGGTGTTAGCTAGCTGGCAGAAAGGGGTAAGTTAAACGGAAACATTGACCGAGTCGAAAAAATAATAGACTCTTTTCTGGGGTTGATCGGAAGGTAGTGTACCAAGTAAGAGCTTGACCGTCTTCACCTCATATCCACGGAAACTGAGCGACAGCGTACATTCCGATTCCGTCGTACCGGAATCGCGGAGAACATATAATTCTTCGTCCTCGCCCTCCATTAAATTTGTGGTGAACGCTTTGATGACAGGTGAGATGACTATCTTCACCTAGGCGTGTCCGCCAAATGCTTCGTATAACCTCAAAACAACAGTTGCAGCGCTATCTCTGTTGTCAAGGTCGATGGGATCCATAATCGTAATCACCACGTTTGACAGTTTCGAGGATGACGTTACGGGCACCTTCAACAGTGAAGGGTGGTTTCAGAGTAGATACGAGATATCGGCTGTGCCAGGAGGGAGACAACGAACTGTAGAAGATATAATAGTCAACAAAAGTTATCATATTCAGAATAAGGAACGCTCACGGTGAAGAGGAGAATTGTATAAGTAGCTATCGGACTCCAAAAAGTGTCCTTCATGAGGTACTGTCGGAATGCGCTTGCATGATGAGATCGCGACCCCTCAACAGGAACGATAGCGCGTTGGACGGGAGATTGTTTCTCCAAGCTAAACAGCTAATCAGCAAGCCTGCGCCTCCAGAAGTTGATAGAAGCCTCACCCATAAGCGTAGACCCCTCGCAGTAGCTTTTTCTTCAGTCCCATTTTATCGAAACTGGTATGATATCGATCATCCCCGAGAAATGTCAAGTTCATCTGTGATTTGACCCCAATTCGACTCGATCACAATTTCCTGATCAATATCCTCCCGAAAATGTCCAGGTATGTTGCTGGGGAGAGGTTGATTAGTTAACTTCCAGTGCCCCCAAAGCGATTCACCGTACTACATAAGAATGTATGAAAGTAAAGTTCTGTTATCCGCTACAAGTCCGGTTTGTCGTACCAGTGTCGGGAAGAACAAACTTGTATCGGCGCCCGACTTTTCTTCCCATTCATGTCAATGCCCCCTATATCCTGTCTGTCCTGTTTGCCGATGTCAGAGTCGGAGAGAGCGGAGTCGCGACAGATGAGTTAGGGATTTTTATGTCTTCAATTGTGAATTTTCCGGGATGACAAATGACAACAGTGTCGAAAAGGATCAGGTTTGCCTGCAAAGCGGATGCACACTGAACCTCCGAAACAATACCTCAGGTCTCAAAACAATGGTTCGGGCGATCAATCCTGGGTTGAAGAAACGCGGTGACCCAAGGGCACCTATCCCGCATAAAACATGACAAAAACTTACCGCCTCTTACCACCTCCAGTCTTGGATCGACTCGAAGGCAAGTTGTTCAAAATCGATCTGATGTTAGGTATTGCAACCATGAAGATAAACTTTATCCACGTCCACCATGATATTTTGACCCCAGCGCGATCAGGCAAAAACAAAAAATTGGGAGGAATGACTGGTTTCCCTGAAAGTAATGGTGTAAGTTGGTACGACTTGTGATCTAGAAACTCACCCAAGAAGTAGTCCGCAAGCTCATCTGCAATAAACTTGCAATTTGGGAGAGCCAATCCAGAACCGTCCGCTACGTACATAACAGAATTTTCTTGTTGTCTCATCCAAAGTGGATGATGCAGGCGAAAAGTAGCCAAAATCCAGTTTCAAACGATCCTTTGACTTTCCTGGCAGACCTGGCAGTATTGACCTATCAATAATTTAGCTTACGGCTCAATGTTTGGCAGCTGTGATGACTTTACACTTTTGAAACGCGGCTTTCTGACTCGATTGAGCCCGTTGTTTGCCAAGGAATCTGATGACCATTAATTTCGATCCATCAGAACCGATCTGATCATTGCCCCGTTTTCGGCGTCACCTGAAGAGGGCGCTAGTATAAAAATTACGCAAGCGTATGCGCGTAATTTTAACCAAAAAAAATGGGGCATACGACTTCGGACTTGAGGATCCACGCCATTCCATGGTTACACCTGGACGGCTCTGCCACGTTGTTAAATTTTTTGGCATCATCGGCTACGTGTTAGTTGACCATACGCACTAATATCCACGTCGCATGTTGTCGCATGCCTGTCCTGGTTGACGGTCGTCACGGGTCGTTAGTGTACCGTTGCCGAGCAGGGTCTTGGGTGCTGCTGAAAGCCCTGAAAAAAGCGATTTAGATACAATTTAGTCCATACAAAACGGCACAAAACTCACTGAGTTGTGCAAAAAATGGTGAATCCCTCCACAACTCCACAACGTGATGGGCGATCATCGTCGTCTTGGGCGCTGCTGAAAGCCCCGAAAAAAGCGATTTAGATACAATTTACTCCATACAAAACGGCACAAAACTTACTGAGTTGTGCAAAAAATGCTATCCTCAGCAAACACAAGTCCACACCGCGATGGGCGCTTATCCTCGTCTTGGGCGCCCCTGAAAGCCCTAGAAAAAGCAATTTAGATACAATCTAGATCATAAAAAACACTGTAAAACTCACTGAGTTGTGCACTACTTCCGCCTCCCTAAGACCTGTCGTTGGAAGGAGGCAATATGACACCGACAACGCTGAATTATTGTCACCGACCACGTTACAGGTTACAAGGACCCATCATGTACAGAATTCAAAAAATTTCTTTTGCGAGCTTGGATTTGGTCATTCATAGACCTGAGCGCTGAGCGCTGAGCCCCAGGTCAACCGTAGACGTCGGAAATTCGAGCATGTTGCTCGGCTGTGTTTTGTTGGCACCGGGCTAATGAAATGACTTGCAATTAATGAAGAACACAACAATAAGATGGCAAAGTACCGAGGGCGAGCTTATTTTTTGTGAAAAAGCGTGTTGGAACAAAGAAATAGTGCCAAACTGGTCAGACTCTGAATTGGAGTTAGAGGTTAAATTATAAGAAGTTTTCAGAATTCATCTTGTTCCCCCACAGCCTTATCTGATCCTGCATAATGTCTAGCGAGTCGTCAACAACAACTATGAATTCAAGTGGAAAGTCTTCGACAACTACTGCGAATTCATGTAAGCTATTTGATAAAAGCCTAAGTATTAGTATACTTTTTGAAAACACAGTATGATTTTGGGTCACTTGTCACCAAGTTCCAACTCTGTGGACTCTGCATGGAACTGTGTACGCATCCCTAA
>QDKV01004610.1_pt1 | contig 11058 bp, 8 predicted proteins | sample 1861101 | NCBI WGS metagenome assembly QDKV01 (sample SAMN04275158, study PRJNA302643) | Fungus metagenome, whole genome shotgun sequencing project. | isolation source: fruitbody | host: Mallocybe terrigena | place: Sweden | collected 2013 | reverse complement strand
TGCTTCGGTGATCGGGTAGCCTTTCCAGAGCACGTGATATTGATGACCACGTCCACGTTTTCGATGTCCGACGATACATTCGACTTCCATTCTGCTTCTTCATGTTCCTCTAGTTCTGCTGGTGGTCGCGCGTAATTTGGACCATGAATTTCGGTCATAGTAGTCATTATTGTCCCATCAAAATGAGCCTAATAACATTAAATAATAATAGCATTCTAAAAGTTCTACTTTTTTTGGCCCACGTTTCACAAATTTGACAATAACTTGGCCAATTCTTAACTGTTTTGAATGTTTGTTAGTGCATTTTGAAGAGGTATTATAGGACCAGTTACAACCAGTTTTTTAAATGGTTAGTTAATCAGTTATTTTGCAGTTAGTTACAGTTACAGTTAGTGTCAGTTAGATAATATTTGCAGTTGATATCAGTTAAGTCCAGTTAAGTTAGGTTAAATTCCAGTCAGTTAACACAACTTTCAAGCACTAGTAGTAGCCTAGAAAACACCACCTAGTTGTTTCTTTCAAGGTTTAATATATGTGCCTGATACTAATAATTAACCAAGATAATAGACCTCAATTTTATTCTTAAACTCTCAAGATCCAATGCAAATCAATTTTTGCATTGAACTGCAACCTTTATTTACAAATGAAAATGATATCTTATCACACTTAATGTAGCTAAGACTCCCAATATACCTGCAAATTCTGTGTTCAAGCTTGGAGTTTTTGATGCTTATCTGCTGTTAGACAGTTGCGATTTGTAACAGTGATATGAGACCCTTTAGAAACACGTGGGGGTTCATCATCTTTATCAGGCCCTGCATCCATTGCACTGGTATTCACAATGTTGCCAGCTAGAAAGTCACTGTGAACTAAGCTGTGGATGGAAGCATAGTCCCATGTGCTCAATTGCTGTTGAAAGACCTATAAGGATAATTTATCATCAGTCATATTTGAAGTACACAGATCCAGACCTTATCAGAGAGAATTAGAACAGGAGACAAAGTAGACACACAGTAATCTGCATGAACAAAGGAATACTCATGAAGAATTAATTTTGCTTATAACTTCAACTGAACACATATTCTGGTGGCTGCATCTTAATCCTTATGAATGGGGCTTGTGTAATTATTACAGAGATATGTCGTGGCAGTTGAAGTTCCAATTCAATCTCCATTAGAAGAAGTCTCCTTAAGGTCCTTGAATATATCAGAAGCCAGAATGGGAGTAACCTCAAAGAGGATCATTGAATGCTATGAGCTATGTCAGTGAACTTAAAAAGAAATACTTTCTTACACTCACCTCAGCATCATCAAATAGTGAATTAATGACCTGCATTGAACTTCCATTCCAGCATAGAGGGTGTATGTGTCTTCCTCTGCCCCATCCATGGCTTCTCTACCACCCTTTGGAATAATGGTATTGAAACTGTGCACCTTGCTTTACTTTCTTCACCTCTTGAAGTGAGGAATGATGGCACAGTAAAACATCAAATATTTCCTGGGGAAAGACATTGTAGAGCCAAAAGTTTAGCTATAAATAATAATGAAATAAAGATAAGCATGTAGAAGATAAAAGCCATACCAGCTCCTTGGTTGACCTATCACGTATCTGGTACATATGCATCTCACATCTCTTAATGATTTTTTCATTTGGCTCACATTTGTAAAGTCAGAAGTGATCAGGATGATAAATTGGTTTTGGCAACTTATCAGCCTCTGATTTTGCATGTGGAGTCTATAATAATTTAGAAGAGAATCAAGAAAGCACAGAAAACTTACAGGAAGAGGGTCCATGTGGTCATCTATTTGGAAAGTGAAACACCACACTCAATATCTGCATCATTGAAGGGGTCTATATCAACATAAAAGTTCTGAACACATTGCTCAGACTCATTCTGTCCAGAACATGTTTTACAGTTGCCTTGGATTCTCTGTTCAAGAGTGATCACTGTTTGCCCTGAAAATCTTCAATAAAAGAAAGTCACTTACAAAACAGTTACGAAGAACTGAATTCTTAACTTTTTTCTTGTATTGATGAAAAAACTGGGATCACCATAGAATAAATTGTAAAGCTGAGTCAGTGACATGAGGCAGTTGACTATTAGACAGTGACATAATGGTCTGTATCAAGTGATAATAGATGCTTTCGACTTTTTCAGAAGTGACAAACATTGACATCTAGACAGACTTGTTGAGAAAATTTTGTTGTTTGAATGTGTGTTAGCACACATTATAGCCTTTAGATTCCATTCCATATACTATCCATTCATTTAAAAAGAGCTTGAAATTTTCTAAACTGAAAAGAAAGAAGATTGAAGATGGATAAGCTTCACATGAAATCACATCAGAATTCTTCTTCAAGGCTTGGAAGAGCTGATGAGCATCACAAATTAGTGAACCCTGATTCTTCAAAGCTCTCAGTAATAGGTGAATACACTTTACACCAGGCTTATCAGATACTCAACAACCAGTTAAGTTCTCCAGCATCTCAGCTTTGAACTTTGACAAGAGGGATCCATGACATTGAGAGCAGAACAAGATTCAGTATCACTGATATTTTATGATGGTGATGGAGTAGCTTCACAAAATGGGCACTTCAAAGAAGGCCTTGAGGATCATTCCATTGCCTGATAATCACTGCAAACCCTGTTTCCTATAATTACAAGCTCAAAAAAGTTATTGTAAAAGAAAATCTCACTCACTTTGACAATTGACCTCCATTCATTGGTGCTATAAATAGACTTTTCAACTTGGCGTAACTGCCTAAGCACATCAACAACTTGCTTCAGGTGATCAATATCTGCTTTGATCTAAGAATTTTTGTATTAGTCTTCAAAGAAAAAGGAGAAGAAAGATAAATACATCATTTTTGACTTCAAATGCCTCATGAAACTGGCAATACCATGTTTGACACTTGCTCCTCCAAAATTTGAGATTGGCAAGCAGCAGCTTATTTCAAATTGATTTCGACTGAGCCCAAATGAGAAGCTCATCAAACAGCTCAAAAGTGATTGATGTTGTGGCAGTAAGACCAACATACTGAATGGGAAGGGAATACGAATTGGTCCTTCTGGCTCGCTTTCTTTTAGAGGAATTTGTTTCTGAGGATGGCAGATCAGTCAGAGCTTCATCATCCTCCTCTGGATCTTTCTCATCTTCATCATCTTCATCCTCTGACTCTATTCCACCTGATGTCAGGTCTTTCCTATGTGTTGGTGATGTTGGATGCCATTGGTATCAAACTGCCAATGATAACTCATAAAACTTCAATCTCATAGAACTATCTCAAAAGCTCACCAAGAACTGATCAATTTGATCTTGAGCCTTAGCAAGGAGTCTTTGTGGATCTGCCTCTTGTCCATGGTGCTTCAACTTTTGTGTTTCCACCAAATATCACAGCGCATCAGTAAAAGGCAAAGCTCTTGCCTGTAGACCTGTTGACTCTTCTAGCCAATTGTATATGGCAGACATCTTCTTGTGGTCTTTAGTACATTTTCCTGTTGCATAAGATCTACATACTCTGGCATTCAGGTTATTCTCTAGTATCCTCTCCACAGTCTTCTGCTCCCATTGATTGGTTGATTTGTGAGTCTGTGGCTTTATATCAAAGCCTATGAAGCATTGATTGAGGAGTGTGTCAAGCTCTGTAGAGTATTTAGATATTTCTTGGAGTCCAAGCCGTCATTGTGAAAGTTTGAGCAAGACTGTGGGTGAGATCGTGTGTGATGTGATCAAGGAGCTTGCAAGCTAGCGCAGTTGTTGAGTTCACTCTCACAACCATGTGCACATGTGGCGCGGCCAGCTGGGAACAAGCCTAGTAAATAAGATAAATTTCTTTTCTTGGAAGTCATGTGATGTTCCTGAATTTATTATGTAGCACGAGTAATTATATTAACTATATTTATAAATATTTTACAATATAATAAACACAGAATGATCAAAACACTTGAAAACAAGTGTTCAAGAAATCACGCGTTGATGTCGTTTCAAGTGGAGTTTGAACTCTGATCAAACCCGTTGTAAAAGTGATTATTCTCTCACCACCACCATTCAATGTTCAACAAGTGCCGTGTCACACAAAATGGGGCTCAAACCAGGTAATGTTTCTTTCATTATTTCTTGCAAATTTACTGATATTATTACTTTTTTATTAGCCCCACTCCCACCCTTGCTCAAAATGCAAGACAGAGGGGGTTGTTTGTCTTCTACCACACCCTACCCCCTCCCTCGCTCGAAACACGAGACAGAGGGGGTTGTTTCTTCACCCTATCTTCACCCTCGCTTGAAACATGAGACAGAGAGGGTTGTCTCTCTTCCACCACCTCCCTACTCCCTCCCTCGCTCGAAATGCCAGATGAAGGGGGTTGTCTCTCCACCAACACCCTATTATTCCCTTTCTCACTCGAAACGTGAGACAGAGGAGGGACTTTTTTCTTCCATCACCTACCTCCCCTCACTTGAAACGCGAGATGGAAGGCCGTCTGTCCTTCACAACCATCTCTCATTCCCTTCCTTGCTCCAAACGCGAGGGGTTCCACCACTGCCACCACCCCTCCCTTTTTCCAAGTACAAAATGAAGGGGTTCCACCACTGTCATCACCCCTCCCTTGCTCCAAGTACAAAATGGAGGGGTTCCATCACCACCAACCTTCCCTCGCTTCAAATGCAAGACCGAAGGGTCCCACCACCACCACCACCACCCCTCCCTCACTTCAAACGCAAAATGGAGGGGTTCCACCATCACCAACCCCTCCTCGCTTCAAATGCGAGATGGAGAGTTTCTCCATCCACCACCCTCATCTTCCTACAATTGGTATATGCTTGTCCTTGTTTGCTTAACATTACCAACTTCGCACTTTTTTTCCAGCATTGGGGGAAAAGCCTGACATTGTCAATATTGTGGCTGTGTTTTAAAGCCATGCACCATTTGAACCAGGCCTCAGCTATTGTGGTGAACATGTCTCTCAGCATCCCAGTAGAGAACAGAAAGTAAGGCCATTCCAGAACTCTGGTATATTTCATCTTATTGCACCAATCAGATATTAACATGACCAATTGAGAGATTGTTGCTCCTTGTTATCAGCCTTATATTATTGATCAAAACATCATTTGAGCATGTCAGCGTTTCACTATGGACTTGGAGAGTGCAATGTTGGTGTTGCATGCTAACACTCTGCGATGTCAACATGTCACCACATCCTCAGCTGTAACCCCATTATCAAAACAAGGAAGCCGGTCCCATACTCTGTAACAAATCCCTCAACTACAGTTTCCTCACCACCCAGGATTCCTGTGTGGTCCTCCATCGTGATGCCCCGATTCATCCAGAGCCACAAGAGCTTGATATGATTGACAAGCTTCAGAGGGGAGAAGGAGTATGTCCTGGTGAACTTTTGGGCCTTATCGAACAGTGTGACATCTATAAGCTTTACTTCACTGGTGGTGTCCTTTGTCATCACATCTTGGTATGCTCCTCTTTGGAAGTATGATTAGTTTTGGTCTATGTATCTTGTTCTGTATATTGAAATTCTCATTATATTGAACCCATCCATTTAAGCACTCTTGGTAGTTGAAGGTTCCCAGGTGAGAAATATTCCTGGTCTGTTGACACTCTTTGTCAAACCACCAAACTGCATTCTTTTTCTGTTGAACTTCCATGTCAATGTGTCAGTTTCATCAATGCCATTCATAATAATCTTAGATATGTTTTGAATTAATAATCTTTTAACTTACTCCCTAAAATGGCAGAGGAAACCAGCAACTGAGACAAGTGCCCAAGCATCACAAGAACATCAACCCTTGGAGACAATGATGACACATCTTGTGGCTCTCATTTCTCATCACAACTTTATGATAATCATTATTTAAACATAGAGGTTTGAATACATTTAACAATCTTTTTAGGATTTTATTGGAAATGAGGCATGAGCTGAAATCAGGAACTAGTCTGTTGGTAAAATTTACTGAACATATTGGGAAAAAGAGAAGAAAAAGAATTGTTTTACATGATGCACAAATACAGTATCTGTAGATTTCTTACAACTTCATTTCCTCAATCTGCTAGACCTTTGGAATGGGCCTACAATTGACTCCCGTGAGATTGAGGCCCTCATTTGTTTCATCAAGACAGCTCTGGCTTTGTTTTTTTATGGTGAAGTAATTTTTTTTTTACTTTGCACTTTACTCTTCTCTGCCTTACATAAGAGACACTGTCAATAAAATGAAACTAATATATTGTAATGTCTCTTACCCTTTTATAAGCTGTCTGAATGTGTTCCTGTGATGTGCATGCTCTTTCAAAATTTCCCAATTCCCAGTACTTGGCAACAGCATTAACACCATGTTGAGTTAGCTGTACTGATGTGCCCCATCTGGTAGCATTCTCAGGACTGCTACTGAGCAATGTGGAGTGGAAGTCATGTTTTCCTCTCCAAAATACCTCAGCTAGTCCACAAGCGCTGGTTATTTTAATCACTTTAATCAGATATAATTGTAACAAGTTTGAGTTTTCCTGACTTACCGCTGAAAGTCAACACCAATTCCATACTCACCCCACAAAAATCCACCACCATCAATTTGGTCATGATCCAAACCTCTTGAAAATGAGTATACTGGCTGCCCTTCTCGAGTGAGAGCTCGTGAAGATGTCCACCAAAGACCCAAATGTAATAGCAATATGATCTTTGTCACTGTGTTGAAAGTTAGCAAAATCATCATTGGTTAAAGTGAGACAATTTGAAAATGGATGTGTTTTTGAATTCCCATCCAGATAATCATCAAAGGATGGGATATTGCTTTTAAAGGATAGATATTAATAGTATACATGAAAAAAAAAAAAACCAAACACTCTTGAAAAGTTTCAATGAGTGATTTTGCCCCAGCAGAAAACAAGTAGCAAAATTGTGTCTTGAACATTTCAGCAACAGCTGGAAGTTTTGCTAGAAGTTCCTTATATCTTTTTCAGAAAATATATGATTCAATGTGCTTACTGCTTGAGGGTTTTATCAGTGCAAGAATTGGGAGCATAATATGCCAGTGTCTTTTCAGCTTCCATGCTCTGGTGCCAACCTACTCCATACATTTTTCCATACAGTTTCTGGATTGTTGTCACAGATATATCCTTGCCATGCAGAGCATTCTGACGATCAATGTATGCCTATGAATGGCTCTGTGCCTATCAATGCATTTCTTTAGATACTATCAAACCCACTGAATTATTCTTGATAACATGTACACAGGTGGTCCAATCCATCAGTGTAGATTGGCTTGTGTATCACAAAGCAGATTTGGTGACATCTCTTCTTATGTACTGTATGGTGTGGTGAATGGGATATACCATATTAAATAATGTTCAGATTTGCGTATGTGATCCTCAGCATGAAAATGATTTTTTTTGTTGCTTGACGAATGTCAATGTGAACACCAGGTTCATGGATCCACTTGGTATTGAGATGCTTAAATTCTATATCATGGCATGACAGTGGACTATTATGCTTAACCTCCAGAGCCTAGATTTTTGCCAGATATTTGAAATCCCATGATAAATTGTGAACATGTATGTGGTCAACAGGTTCACCAAGAAGATTTGCCATAATCTGAGAGTAGTCAAGATTTATGGAAGGAGTAGAAGATTAAAATACATACAGTCTTTTGCTTATCAGCTCTAATAGACCACTCATAATCAAGTTGGTACTTGCACTCCACTTGCTTTGTAAAGGCTTTCTTGAGATGACAATCATTTTTGGCTCTGGTCTAAATACTCAGAGAGATGAAAAATTCAAGAGAAATGCATACACCTTTTTGGATCCCATATGCTGATACATAAGCCTGAGTGTCAACACACTGGAATGAAATAAGACAAGAATCTCATCATTTCATTGTAAGATCTGATTTTGCCTTCCTCATCCTCCTCAATCACATCTTCTATTTCCACATCTTGATTAGTATTGATATCATGATCAGGCCCTAATGCATCGTTTCTACTCTCATGTACTGGCTCTCCTGTAATGGCAAATTTCAAACCAAGTAACTTTTCAAAGACTACAGAACTGAATAATAAAAATTTAATAGAATAATTTCTTTCTGAAAGATTTTCCATTTTTATCATTGTTTTCCGATGTTTCTGATGGTACTTTTTACTATCTATCAGCTGGGAAGATATTTCCAAAAAAGGAAATTATATTATCATAAAATTATTTTAAATAAGTTTATTGATAATTAAATCATATGATTAACTGATATAAATCACAAGAAAAATGCAAAAAAATCTCAGACATGTGGATTTTGACTGATGTGTTTTCTAAGCTGTAATTTTTAGATCTAAGAAAAAATGCAGAATAATAATAATTCTTAATTTAAAACTACAGTATATTTACAAATAAAATTAGATCTATTTTTAGAAGTTGTTCAAAAAACAGATTAGAGCTGAATATAATCAAATGCATGTTGTAAGTCTATTTTCACCATTTCTCATTCATTTTGGATGTTTTTGGTCTCATTTCGAAGAAAAATCCTTCAGGGGTTAGGGTTGGGGTGTCATGGGATTGGGGTGCAGGTTGTTCCCACAACACCCCAGGTTCCACCCACACTATTTCCAAATTGTAATTATGGTAAATTTATAAATTCCTGTTTATTTCTGTGGATTTAAGAATTTCTGATATGTTTCCTGTACATTCGTGCAGATTTCTGTGGATTCCTGAGGATTCCTGCCCATTCCTGAGGATTCCTGTAGAAATCAGTGGAGGACTGAAAAGTACTGCAATCCTGCATACAAGGTTTGCATTTATTTCAAACCATATACATTTTCTATTTGTTTAATCTTTTTTGCATGGCAGGGCTTCCTCCCAAAACTTTAAGATCACCTTCTTGAGTGCTTGCTTGACTGAGAATTTGATGGCAACACTCATGAAACCTTCATACCAGCCAACTGTCAGGCTGTCAGAATTTTAGAGGGAAAGATGTACTCTGTCAACACTTGCCATTTGTATTATCCACATACAATCTGCAACAGCAAACGGACACCATCAACCCAAAGACATGCCCCGATGTCATGATGTATGCACCTCCTTCCGACAACTGTGATAGCAATGCAGATCATGAACGCTATTGATATGCATTCGGCATCTATCATACTAAAGTTTGGACAACTCACCATGGAGTCAAGAATGGATCAGATGTTTGTCACATGGATTTCCTGTGGATAAGGTGGTTGAGGACAGAGCCTGGATACAAACACGGCTTCCAGAGGGAGAAACTCCCAAAAACTGAATATGTTCTGTCAACAGATGATTACGCATTTGGATTTTTTGATCTCAAGCATGTCATCCGCTGTTGCCATTTGATTCCTGCATTTTCAACAGGTCAGATGGTGGACCTGCTCAATACTTTTTCCTTCCCCACATAGTCCAGTTGGACTCCAGTGGACTCCACCGGACTCTTACTAAGTTTCTGATTTTGTACTTTTTTAGAGTTTTGTTAGGGTCTAGTTTGGGTGTTAGGGGTTACGGTTATTTTTGGGGTGAGTTAGGGAGTTAGAGATTAGGTTAGCATTAGAGGAATGTTAGTGGGAAAAGGGGACCAGACTTGACTGGACTAGAGTCCAGTTGCTCTGTTCACTGGACTCACAGTCCAGTGGAGTCCAGTGGAGTCCAGTGGACTGTTGTCCATCTTATAAAAAATTATTTATGTCTTAATACATACATTTCACCATTTATTTGGTCTGGGCAGCTTTTCTTTTTTCACAGTCCAGTGGACTCCAGTGTTATGGAATAGCTTAATGTGACTCGACTAGAAGCTAGGAATCACGCTATTAACTCTTAACAGCTATAGTGGAATAGCTTAATGTGACTCGACTAGAAGCTAGGAATCACGCTATTAACTCTTAACAGCTATAGTTCTTGCTAATTAAAGCTCACAAAGCCGAGTATATGGCAAGTGCAACATTTAATAACAAGCTAAAGAATAATACAAGACAAGTCAGGTATTTATACTCTAGCTAAAGGTCCGTGCGCAGTATTACTAAGTAACTACCTGAGTCATATAGAACAATGCAGAATAACATAGAAGTCTGTAAACATAGCAACAAAAGAAAAACAAATGTCCACAACGAAAGTTGTACCATAATGCATATATACAAACAGGAAATAACAAATGACAAAAGACAATGACATAGGGTGTGACAGAAATAGTAACAGAATCTTAACATTACCTCCGGTTTATGAGTCGAAATACCAATTATCGAAAACAACTACTGTTCTCCATCACCATAGAGGCCATCGTTGTTGCCATAAGGGGTATCATCTTGGGGAAGTCCAATGTAAGCAGGGCCATCCTGGTTATGAGGACAATGATAGGGAGAGTGGTGGGGTTTGTGGTGATTACAGAAGCGGCATTTGTAATGTTGACAGTCCTTACGGACATGTCCCAGGGTGCGGCATTCGTGACATACAACACGAGGGGTTTTGGGAGAGAGATTGGGGGCAGGAACGAATTGTGCACCCACAGTGGCAAACTGGCAGTCCCAATTCGAATCATCGATGGTCGGGGTGTGTCAAGAACAGATGGGGAATTCGATCCCAGAAGAGGATTCAGAGGATATGATGACTGGGCGGTGAGGGTTACGGGGATAACTCGGGAAGTGACTGGTATCAGATCGTTTTTGTTGTTTCTTCTTCTGTCTTCTTTGTTCATCTTCTTGTGCTGAGTCGTGAAAGAAAGTAGCCGCTTTCTGAGGTCTTTACACTGCCCCACGTATTCCTGGAGGAATCCTGGCAGTCCTACCAGGAAGACCAGGAATTGTGCCTCAGCTAAATGGCTGGGGATTCCTGGCAAATTCCTGGAGGATTCCTGGTAAGTATTAGGCAAAAGTACCAGGAATCCTCAGGACTCAGGTTCAGGAGGACTGACCAGGAATGACCAGGAATGACCAGGAATGACCAGGACTGCTTACTTAATTAATTAATAAAAAGTGAACACATGAGGGATTTGTAAGGGCGACTATCGGTTCGGAAGCGGAAGCGAGCCGAAAGTAGAAACACTTCGGAAGTCGCAACTAACCTCA
>QDKV01004611.1_pt1 | contig 11071 bp, 11 predicted proteins | sample 1861101 | NCBI WGS metagenome assembly QDKV01 (sample SAMN04275158, study PRJNA302643) | Fungus metagenome, whole genome shotgun sequencing project. | isolation source: fruitbody | host: Mallocybe terrigena | place: Sweden | collected 2013 | reverse complement strand
TGGAAAGAATTAGCAGGAGTTAAAATGATTACAAAGTGTTACCTGTATTTCCGACTTCGATTGGTACTCTGGTTTGGTAACTTGAATATCTGCCTTTTTCTGGAGACCTCCATTCGGGCGATTTTCCTTCCACCATTGGCAGCCGGCCCTGGGGGAGACACGGAGGGAGCGAGTGGGTCAGGAACTGGTGCAGGGGGATTCAAGGGTCCTGAGCCACTGGCAGTTTGGTTGAATGACATATATATTGCGGATTAGATTAGTCCCAATGCGTTCCGAAAGTGGCGGAGCTTGAACTAAACACGGACGTTGCCAGTAAAGTGACATGTCACTTTGGCACGCTTCACAGTGATCAAAGTGGACTGTGAAGTGCATCCTCGTGACCAGCCACGAGGATGATTTCCTCAAAACGAACTCGTCCTAGTCTAAATAAAGCATGGTTCCGCTGAACATATTTTGCAAAACCGAAGTAGATAGTACATTATTGGGCATCCCGGTATTAAGTATATCAATTAGTTTTTGACCATTCGTGAGCAATTCCCGAACCTCCTCCGTCGCGATGGAAGGAATGTCTGCCTTCAATATCTCTTTCTCCGAGGACACAAAACCCTCCATTAAATCCAGGCGTTCTTGTCGATACGTATACTTGAGGAATTGAAGGATTTCCATAAGGACAGGTGAGAAACAACTGCGGCGCATTGTTATCGTCTCTTTTGAAGGTGAGAATACGCGCTCACAAGCAACCGAGGAAGCCTGAGCGGGTAATACATCAAGAACCACGATACATCGTAGGACAGCGATTCTTATTGCCCTTTACAAATATAAATAAGTAAGAGATGGCTTTGGATAAAAAACGATGGGAAATTCAACTTACCCCCCAATATTGGGTTAAACTGAAACTCTCCAAGTCGTCGTCGAGAAACCTTCCGAAATGTACTGCTGAAATTCCTCAGCCACGGCAAGCCTATCCTTTTCATCTGCCAGTTGCTCTTCAGCTCGTATTTCCGCTTCAGTCCGTGGTCGAGGGATCGAAGTGGTATTTGATGAGTTTGAGGTATCTGGAGCAGGATCTGGGCCAGCAAGAACTCGGGAAGCGGATCGTGCTAATTTAGTCTTGAGAGCGCGAATATAAGAAAGGCCATCGTTTTGCGATTCCTCTGAAGAGGTCAATGTGGAGGAAGGAGCAGCTGGTGACGCTCTTGATTTTGAAGTTGCAGTAGTATGGGCATTAGCTAGCCGATCTGCTTTGCGATACTTGAGATTCCTCCATCGTCCAGTGCTCGTCAATCCATTTAAGTTTTGTGATAGGATTGATAACTAAACATAAAATGATTAAATATATGAATATAAGCAAATCTCATTAAACTTACTCATTTGCTAGAGCATAGATTCGAGTCTTCCGTGATTTGTTGACATATTCTTCAATCTTCGAAATGGTTGTCGAGATGGCGCGATTGGTATGATCTTGAAATTTCGAAGCATTTCCAAAAGATCTTCATATGCTGGAAGAACGGTTGCCAAGGTTGGTGTCCTTTCGGCACAAAGGAGGGTCTGGACAGCATGCGGAATCTTGAGGAAATTTGCAATATCTTGTAAAACTTTGAGGTCGATCTCATCGAGGAGGTGCTTGTGGATATCTTTATACTTGACTTTATTCAGTAAGACATCAATGGCCTGCACAATGGGTAGCATTTAGTCAGTATTTCGAAGAGTAAGAGTTCATTCTCACCGGATACAATTCCAAAACGGTGAGAATACAATTCCAAAACACAATCAATCATCAAATATACCGATGACCAACGAGTATCGACGTCACGCAAAAGCTGCACCAGCCGAATCTGGCGTTCGTTTAGAAAGGAATTGGAAAGGTTACCTTCTTTGATGGTAGCCTGAAGATCTTCGCGCCGTTGTCCACTAGCACGGCAAACAGAAACGAGCACCCGACACTTGGCCACTGGATCATCATCAAGTGCCAATTCGTACTCAATATCATATACATTGTCTTTCATAACATGCTGGAATCGCTTCCTCTGTCACAGCGGGAGCCGATTTGGAAAGTTCCTTGAGTCCTGCCTTCACAGCTATATTTACGACATGAGAAAAGCATCTACCGGACCTGTTAATGCAAATTCCATATAACCCATGAAAGAAAGTTCCTACCGTATTCGATTTCCCTCAGCATCAAAGGGAATGCCCATTTCGTTGAGAAGTCGTGAAAGATCTTCCATCATTGTACCACAATTTGAAGCGTTATCCAGCGTAATCATGCCCATCTACAATTATTTTGTTAGCCTGCAAAATATGAAATGATAAGTGAAAGTCGCGTCACCTTATGTGTAATACCAAGCTCCTTGATGATGGAAATAAAGTGCTTAGCTAGATTAACTCCCGAATGTGTTCCAGAGATATGGCGAAATGCTAGGAGACGACCTGAGATTGGGGTCTGACCACAGATCGCTCGTCATTGAGATGAGCAAGATCAAACCAACCTGCAACTCGTTGACAAGTTGACAAGTTTACTCCATTCACGTTTGTAGCTCTCAAAAATAATCTCCGTGAGCTTTTGACAGTGTGGAATATCATCGGAAAGGTCAGCATTGAGATATAGGAGAAGCTCTCATAACTCCTTCGACTCAACGACGTTAATAGACTGAACGCGACCAAAAAATTCAGCACTTTACAACGAATCAAAACAGATACAACTCACTTGATCGTCAACAGTAATCCATCGAGCGAGCCGTTCCAGAAAGCCTTCCACCGTAAACACTTCTCGCCCAGAATCAGAAGTATCGCGAGTCTTGAAATTGGCGTCCATCTTCTCATATCCCTTGAGTCGTTCTAGAACAACTACCTTGCGCCATTCCTCGCCGTGTTTGGTCGAGAGGTGGGTGCGAATAGTATCGGCCATCCCGTTTGTATTTGCGCAGACGGACCACTTCTCTGGGCTGTTTTGAATCAGATCGGGTATTATATAGAGAGATTATAGTGCTTACAATTTACACAACCGACATCCTACCGATTTGGGTTTTTGGCGGGATGGCGGGGCATTAGGTATATCTTCTAGGCTCGAAGGACGCTCTCGTGCTTGCAGGGGCCGTACGAGAAACCATACATCTGTTGCCGCTTGCTTCGATTCGTTTTTAGTCGATGGTTTGGATAGAGGGCTGTAGTCGGCGATGGGATGCGGACACGATGTGGGTGCCGTGGTAGGGCCTGAAGAAGGACCAACACCCGGTACCAACACTGAAGGTGCGCCGTCATTCTCGTCATTGGCCTGTGTAGATGGTTGCACTCGTCGCGATCTCTTTGACGTTGTTGCACCATTTGTGCGTTTGCGTTTATTGGCAGTACAAGATGCGTTAGGTGGTTGTAAAGATATCGGCACATCAGAGCGGTCGACGAGAGGAGGCCTAGAGGTAGTGGGAGTGGGATTTGACTGGTTGGGCGTAGCCGGGGTCTTAACGGCATCTGACCATATGCAAAGGGTTGATAGTGACCTGCGTAGATTCTTGGGTCGTAGATCGGTTGAGAAAAGGAGCTGGCATAATATGGAAACGTAGGTGGACGAAGGCTTGGGGTTGAATTTTGGGCAAAGAGAGCAGGTGGCTGCTGAGAACGTTGAGGTGTATGAAACTGAACGCCTTGAGGCCATGACGGATAGGACCTCCCAGTATGAGAGCAGGCACAGGATGTGCTTGGCTTTCCACAGACGTTGCAGAGAAGTGGGAGCTGAGGATGAGACATGGGGAGGAGAATACGCACATTCAATCATAAGTTAGAATTCTTACTAGTATATCCCCCAGCAAAGATCACTGAAATGAATATCAATTACTCCTAAACGAAGAACATCACAGAAACTACGAGAATAACCGTCAATGGTGAAGCCGAGTAGCATGAGACGGACGGTGACCGACGAGGTGACTGCCAAAGCGGGGAAAGCATGCGACGGTGCAGTGCTTCACAGTGACTCAGTGACTTTGACACGCTGTGCAGTGTGGCGGAGTTCCAAATCTTGAAGTCTTGAAGTGAAGTCACAGTGACCTCAGACGTTGCACTACAGCGTTGAGATGCAACGCCTAAATTTTGGACGTTGCATTACAAATTTTGAGATGCAACAGTGTCGCTCCACCGGTCTAGAAGCTGAGATCCACGAGTTCGAATTCATCTTCGGAAACAACAAACCATTGAAAATTTATTCTATTATTTACTTTCAGTGCGAATCCTACTCTGCTTGACGTTGCCCTGCTTTTCTGCTCTCCAAATTTTTAAGCCCGGAGGCATGACCCCACCTGGTCAGTCACATGATGAGTCTCAGTGCAAACGTTGAATGAGACTCCCTGCCATCAGGTGCTTCAATCTTTGTGCTTGAACTTTTGTTGGTTAGATATGCAAGTGCTACGGTGAATAAGATAAAAAACTTGGGCAACAGAGTGCAGCAACCGTTCGGGATAAATCGTTTTGTAGCGTGGGATCAACTTAATTAATCAATTTCAGAGAACGGAACATTGCGGCTGTTAAACGTTAAACGTTTGAACAGTTGAACAAAGTACTTTAATTATAAAAGGGATGAGGCTTGAGCTGTGTCATACAGATACTTTAATTGTAAAAAGGGATGAAGCTTGAGCCGTGTCATCGTGTCATACATCTAGCAATACAGGGGGTTTTGGATACGGGCGGTGGTGAGGTATTTGCTTCCTTCCTTCGAAGCGAGCCTGAAAGTCGTCTTGAATAATCCGTTGAACTCGACTGGAGGTCCCTATGAAGGCTTGTCGCTGTTGCTGTTCTTCTCGGACCGTGTCATACATCTAGCAATACAGGTTCCTAATGCGAATTTGAATTTAATTCTCACAATGCGAATTGTATGCGAATTCAATTCTCAGAAAGGCGAATTACATGCGAATTCAATTCTCACAAAGGCGAATTACATGTGGTTCTCACAATATTGTCTTCTCAAAATTATGACAAGGCGAATTTAATTTTCGCAATGCGAATTACAATCATGTCAATGCGAATTGCCAATTTAATTCTAAAACAGGTGGATTACGTTCTCACAATGTGAATTGTAATGATGCGAATTTAAGAATTTAATTTTCAAAAAGGCGAATTGCAATGATGCGAATTTAATTCTCGAAAAGGCGAATTAACAATGCAAATTGTAATGATGCGAACCTAATTTTTCAAAAAGGCATTCTACTAGAATAGCGCCGCGGTCCCATTGAGGGTGCTTTGAGAAGATAGACACCCGCAGATGAAAACGAAGAAGGGTCGGCGTAATGTGCGTCCCATGGACTAGAACACCGGATTTCCTCAGCATGAGATTTCGGCATCGTTTCAGGATCCTTGTCAGCAGCGATGTCGTTGTTGCCAACAAGAAGATTCATAAGTCGCATACCACCGAGGAGCGCGAAAAGTTCACCCTCCTTGTCAAGGGAATACTTCTGAGTGAGAACCCCGAGTGCCACGACGACTTTCACCGTCAGATGCAATAAAAGACAGCGATGTCATGACTGCAGTCCGACTGAGTCATGCGCTGACTTGAGTCGAACTGACTAAATTAGTCAGACTAGTCAACGGTTTGTGGGAAAATGTCCGAAATAAGTAAACTGGCTCCGCCGAAACTTTTGTAGATTAGTTCAGGCATGTTGCGACGTGAAAATACAGCTTTAATGTTCAGAATTCAAGTGGTTATATACAAAGAATCATGACTGTTGGGACACCCTCAGCCCTAGTATCTAGGAGGGGTTATTCACAGAGTTCCATGGTGCACGGATCGCAACAAATAACTTGCACAAGTCTTCGCCAAATTCGGACTGCATGGCTGAGGTCCATGACAACATAGAGTCTTCGAAGACACTCGATGTACGCCTCCCCGTTTCGGCAGCGGCGGTAGTGAGGTGTTGAACAGTAGAGGGCTTGGAAGTGGAGATGGTGTAGCAGAAGTAGACGGACCACCTGGCCATGTGGATACAGGTGGCTGCAACGAGTGTGACCAGCTTGCCGAATGTGAAAGACTCGGACGAAAGGATGGTGGGCGGAGTGCTGATTCATCGGCGGCGGCAGCTTCTGCTCTCGCAGACTGAGCGCAGGTTTTGGTGCCAGGATCAACGTAAATACATTTGCATAGGTGAGGCACCATATTCTGTTTTGGTTTACCTGCCATCGGTGGGCAATTAATGCGTGCTGAACAAATTTAGAGTTAGTTCTGAAATTTTGATAGCGGTGGAACTGTGAACACACCTTGGGCATCTACCTCTGCAGGAGTTCGACCTTGAGCCAGGCCAGCCATAGCAACTGCGACGGTGTCGTTGTTTTGGATTAGCTCACGGTGGTACGATAAGCAGTAACTGCACCAGGCATTCTTATTAGAGTTGTTGTTCCTGTAAAGGGAACCATCTGTGTAGAAGTGGTCCCACACCCAATGACCCATGTTTTTGGAGAAAGTGGAGCTAAGAGAACAGCAGAGTAACGCGTATTGAACACGAACATGATATATCCAAGTACACTACTGGAACGCGAGGACGACGTCGAAGTCGTGTTTCTGGGGATACCCGAAATCTGATCTAATCCATTCCCAAAATGGTTTGACTTTCCTGACTATTAGTCAAAAGTCAGTGCGCCTTGCGTGACTGCGTTGACTTGACTACCTTGACCCGGGGTCAGACCGACTTGTACAACACTGATAAAAAACAGCGAACAGCCAATCGTGTCGGATTCCGTTTCACATACAGCATTCTACAACAGTTGCAATAAGCTTGGCATGTGTCTCGCCATCCTCACGCTTGCAAGTCCCAGATGCAATAAAAGGTCGGGATCCAGCAACATGTCGATTGTTGGATGATGATCCGAAGGAAAATATCGTTGCCTGGAAAGGAATTGTTTACTGATCACTATCCATTAGGATTAACTTCACGGACCTCTTTTGCGTAGTGTGATTTGCCGTCTAACATCTGCCGGAAAAGAATTTTGACATTGTTTCTTTCCTTGATGCTGAATGAGACTGTTGGGCCCAACTGTGCCAACATTTACATCTTTGTGGCATTCTGGGCATTTGACGGTGCACAGGTGACATCGTCCAAAAATGGAAAGTCTCTTGTAATTAAGCGATAAAGCGTGTTTTGTCAGCTGGTAGAGAATATTCTGAGCAATCGGCTTCCAAGGAAGTAAAGAAAAGGATAATTGTCACGTATATATCAACTTATTTTTGAAAAAAAGCTAAATTTGATCAAGAAGAAACGGAAATGGGCCCACCACTGGCACTACATCAATCCTGCTCTGAACAACTAAAACAAGCCCTAAAATTAAATTCTTTGAGTTCATTGGGGCTGGGGTCTGTTCATTTGGAGTCTATGCAAAAGTTTTAGGCCTATTATCATGCATATAGTCAAGGCCTGCAAACCTTAAAAGGAGGGACCCTTGAAGTCCCTGTATGTGCACTGGCAGCAAAGAAGTATTAAAGTAATTTCATGCTTCCAAAGAGCGTTATAAAGATGGAAACGGTTGCATAATCATCCACATCTCTTGTCGATGTCTTGTTTTTGTGCTAGATACACTATCTTCTGTATTTTGGTATCTAGTCTACGTCAAGATACCTAGTTTTTGTTGTATCTGAGCGAAACCTTCCTAATTTGGTTGACATGTCACAGTGTGACTACGTTTGGTGCATCGTGGATGTCCCCCACTATTAGTAAAAATAGTAGCCAGGACGCATCATGTGCTTGCAATTCACATGTTCTGGATGGCCTGGCCCTTCCACACACGGAGCACTGAGCAACACCGTCCGCGCGGCACCTCAGGTCCAACGGAACACGTCACAACGAGGTGGGTCAGGGAATTGGTCATCGCGCCCGTTGCCCACGAAGGTGTATTTATTCTTTCTTTCTTCCGATTATTGTATTAGATTGACTTTCACTCAGATGACCTTCACTCAGATGACCTCCCGCTGTCCCATCGCCATAACCACAGTGCGCATGGCACATCAGGTCCGACGACATCAAAGTGATGCGTTCGCGTTTCCAACATCCGCAAGCACAACGCCAGCTCAAGGACGACTGCAACAGAGGGATATGGGTAGACAAGGTCGAGAAGGGGGATGGACCGTCGCGCCTATCCCTGGTTTTGTTGGCTATCACCTACGTCAAGATTAACTAATTTATGTTCCACAACAGAAATGCATATCGAGAAATGCATCGAGCAGTGCCAATGCCTGCAGTGACCGCATCATCTCATTAAAATATATGTGTTGATTTATACAGACTTATTGAAATGTAAATGTATTTTATATTACCTATATGATACAAAGGTGCTCGAGGTCACATCACCACACGCATTACCGGCCCTACAATTGGGAATCACTCTTTGAAAGTTCCAACATTTACATCTCAAAAAAGTGAGATCACTTTGATATCTTGCAGTCCAAATGGGAGATCCCCACAATTGAGATAGGGCTGAAATTTCATTAATTTTCATTGCTTATGGTGTGATGCCGATGTTCAGTTCTCTGAAATGATTAATCAAGTTGTTCCCACGCTACAAAACTATTTATCCCGAACGGTTGCTGCACTCTGTTGCCCAAATTTTTTATCTTATTCACCGTAGCACTTGCATATCTAGCCAACAAAAGTTCAAGCACAAAGATTGAAGCACCTGGCGGCAGGGAGTTCTCATTTGACGTTTGCACTGAGACCCATCATGTGACTGACCAAAATCTGCGAGTCGTTGATGTGACTTAAGTTCGCTACATTAGGAACCCTACTAAATTGGGATGCAAAGTTACTATATAAGGCTGAGGGAGTAACAACACGTAGTTTATCGTCTCTTTTTTGTCTTTCTTAACTCAACATACCCCGGTCGAGCTCTTGTTGTGATTGTAAGTCATTCTTATTCTTAGTAATTTCCTCGCGAAGCTATTGCGAGGTTTTTCATACATTAGTTTTAAGTATTCACAGAACTCAAGGGTTACTCACATGCAGCTCCAGATCAATAGAGCTCAAGATACAGGATGTAGATGTATGATGGCAAGCAAGAATAAACTGGATGCTTGGTTGAGAGGTTCATAAATCTGGTTCAGGTGTCCGCAGATGAAGAGGAGACGAATTTCAAGAAACGGCCACTCACGAAGATGTGTTGACATGGGGCCTTCGACGAAGAAGAAGGCAGTGAAAGAGGAAGACGTGGATGGACCCATAATACACTCACGACGAACCTTTTCCCCTAGTACTAGTCTCGTCATTCGCGTAGCATTCTGCTCTTAATACTACAGATTAGTTTATCTAAGTATCCGATGTTTGCTTAGGGATGGTACTTCCTTGCAGCCATGATGATATCACAGCCAGTATTGTAAGCATATCGATAAATACAGTACGTTCTTTGCGTCTTATTACTTCGACTTTGTTAAAAACATTGTGTAATCCAAAATCCAATATAATTCAAATTTATACATAAGCACCGCACGTCCTACTGTTGCTCCTGATTCAGTGTAGTATGTAGCTTTATGACTGAAATGTTACCTCTTTTGTGCCTGTCTTTTGCACAGCTGGCTTAGTTCGACCAGCCAGCCAAATTTAGATTTGCATCGTATATAAGATCGCATTGATTGAGCCGTCTTCCGATGCAATTTGCCCAATGGGAGTGTTTGTCTCGCTTGCCCCCATGCCTTTCGACAATTATATCTGGTGGAGTAGGTGATATCTGAGTAACTCACCGGAAGCAATAATGATTGAGAAAGGTTGCGATTTGGAGGTTCAAGGGTCAGAGCATCTTGAGTTAGAGTAGTAGTGTTTTCGCCCATCTCTGACCATATGACCTCACAAATTTCACCAAGAGAATAGTGGGCAGGAACACTAATGATCTTCACAGGCTCCGTTTCGTAGGCGGTGATGCATATGGTGACAAACTGTTCTTCACTCGACATGGTGGCAATTGAGAGGAATATAAACATGGGGCCAATACTAAACGACAAAGCCCGCTACTATTACGGTTGTGTACAGTACGGAATACTCCTCTGCTCTCTCATAACACTCGCACTCGGTCCCCTGCTTCCCTACCGTACCATTCTACTCACGTTGATCGGTTGATCGACGCATTGAACAACATCATGAAAAGTGACCAAAGTATGTAGAGAAATATATAGTCTCCAATTATGGTTTGTAAATACAGGATGTAATATAGGAAATGTACAATAGATATATAACTGAGCCAGGATTTGTTTTTATATTGTATTCAAAAAGAAATCCTTCATGTATTCGGTCACAATTCAGGGAGACGTACTGTATTCTAGTCTAAAAAACTGACTTAAGACTGGATTTAGCAACAATGACTGTCCAAATACTGTATTTAGCGACAATAACTGTACAAATACTATATTTACAAATAATTGATGTAGCCTTATTTAATTCACTGGTGAAAATTGTAACATTTATGTATTTGGTGACTAGATACTGTAGACATATTGTATTGCTCAACAAAGTTTTTCGAGGGACTAAATAGGTCTTTGTGGTTCTGTACAATTTGACTTGAACTCGCGTCGTTTCGCGATGTTGATACACGATCACATGACTTTGTTTGGATTTGCTTTCCGCGATCAACCAACACGATTATCTACTTCTGTTCGACTCATCCTTCGAGCCCCCTACCGATGACGACCCGCCACCACTGACTCAAGCCTAGGACGATGAGGGCGGTGATGGGCCTATCTGTATACAGATGGCCGCAACCACATGGACCCACCATGACGACACACACGTCTGCACACCAGAGCTGCCGACGAGATATAGAGGCCCTCGCATCTATCCCCCCCAAAGTACGTAGCGTTTCTACCTAATTATCTACGACTCTAGTGATACCACCGTTACATGCCCTGGCTATATGCGCAGAACCCGCGCATATATCGAGGTATTATCCGTCCCTCCGGGGACTGAAATTGTATGTGATGTTTGCCCAAGTCATTCAAGCTGTTTTTGGTACCACTCCAGTGATGTGGCTATATGCGCGATACACGCATTCAGTGAGGTACGTTTATTTGATTGATACCCAATTCTATACACCATTACTTTAGTTTAGGCTACAACCGCACAGC
>QDKV01004612.1_pt1 | contig 11090 bp, 14 predicted proteins | sample 1861101 | NCBI WGS metagenome assembly QDKV01 (sample SAMN04275158, study PRJNA302643) | Fungus metagenome, whole genome shotgun sequencing project. | isolation source: fruitbody | host: Mallocybe terrigena | place: Sweden | collected 2013 | reverse complement strand
GGCAGTAGCAAAGGCAGCCAAGATGGTAGCAACGAAGATAGAGAGCTTGGAGAAAATCATTGGTGGTATTGGATTGAGGGGTTTTTCTTGTCGTCTAATCGACTGGTTAATTTTTGGTAAGGAATTTGGGAGAGACCTGATCTTTATATGATTTTGGATGGCGGTTTGACCAATCATATCAGACACAGTCGAGTAGGATTGCGGCGCAGCACAAAGACAGAAATACTTGAAGTTCTAGCGGTGATATATTTAAATTAAAAGATCCAGAACTAAGTCCGGACAAAAAGATGTCGCGCAGCTCAAAGTCGGTCACCTATAGCTATTAGCTACTGAACGGTATATTCCCATGCGCGAAAGAGTTACTTGTCATAGATCTTAAACGAAGAAATCGTTTCTCCTCCCCTTCGACAGACCGTGTTAGCCGCATGATTTTCTTCTACAGCAGACCCTCCGGGTCAGGCATCCACTCAGGCCTCGGCATAAGGACCATATTCGTAGGCGAGACTGGATCTGAAGAAGTGTGCAATCTATACCGCAGGAACCATGTTACGAGTTTCAATATAAGCAGTTAGCAACGGACGATCTGCCAATATACTGAGGAAGCCGGGGGACCACTTCAAGCTCACAAATAACTCGAATATGTGACTACCATCATCGTTTGCCCGCATGCACATATATCAGCTGGTGTAGAGAACTCGTCATTCGGGTACTTAACCTGGTTTGTACTTAATTGACCCCGATTTCTAAATTCAAAATGATATTACTAGTACTGTTGATCAAGTCCATAACTCCATGCTGCTTCTTCAACCTTTGCCATATCTGGAATTAATGTATTTATAAGTATTTTATTTTAATCCTTGCCGTTGAACGTTGGACGTTGGACGTCCAGCGGGGCCTTGACATGAATTTTTTATTTAGAACACCTAGTAGTAACGGCTAGGGTGTATACCCCCACGGCCGATAAAACTTTCCCATCCCTTGGTGAATAACCTTAGGTTATAGGCCTGACGAGCGGCTAATGGGAGATTAAAGTAGGTTTGTTGTCCCTAAATATAGTAACTGATGTTACAGTAGTCGGAAATTGAGAATTCATGATGCAATGGATGTGGAATGGGTGACAAAATAAACAGTTAATGTATCAAAAAGGAAAAAGAAAAAGGAAGCAAGAGAAGAAAGAAAAACAGGCTTAAAGCAGATGTCGTGGAATGACAGAGTGAATTACTCAGCACCGTTTCATTCTTTGAGTTGGCCGAAAGTTTCCTTCGTGCTGTTGATGTATGCAAAGAGGGCTGGCCACGCTTTGGGGTCGCTCAGCATGTTTTGACCTTGACATTTGTACTCACCGTCGCAATAGTGGTCATTTCCGAGCATCGGCATTTCATGGCCTTACCGTAACTTTGCAACTGATGTCTGAGTTGTTCAATCCTTTGCACTGTGGCCCGGGCTGTGTCACACATATGCAGAATCGTCAACAAGCAGAGTCAATGGAAGGGTTGAATATCATGAAAGAATCAAAAACAGATTAAGAGGCTAATGCCCAGTAATGTTCGAAGGGGGTAGGAAAAATTCCAATGCTGCTCTTTAGCCATTTATCAATTTATATCAAAACGTCATGATGAAGGTCAACTGTAGCCACTACATGCGACCGTATTGGAATTACCCATCGTCAGATCGTATACTCAGCTGATCAAATTTCAGAGGTGGTCAAGGACCACCTACAACAGACTCCCTGAGGGTCACATTAGCCTGCCACCGATTTTGTGTATTTCGCAATGACTTGGATCAAACCCCCATGCCTTCTCAAGAGCCTTGGTAAGGACCCCACTTTCATAAAATTCTTGCCAAAACAGTTGGCTTATTGTCGGGAATATTATTCACTGCCAAAAATAGCGACAGTTTCGACCGTATCTTCAGATGAAGGAATGTAAATGATTTGATTGATTTGTTTGTTCCTGCTTGCTCAAAGTTAGAAATGGAAACCAAACAAACATGAGTTGCCTAATTTAGCAAACAATAACCTCCTTTATTGCAATGGACAAAAAGGATTGTCGTTCAGCAACACACAATGCAGCATCGGAATCGTCTTGTGTCAAGCGGACAGGGTTTGTCCCCGCTCAATTATCTTGCTTTTTTACCACCACCACCACCATCGATATTCTATGCTACATCCATACCCTTACCCCGCGATGTTCGCGGGTCTACTATTATCAATGTTTCCTATAGCGACTGGTGGGTGTATTGCGACGCATTTTTTTGCGAAATAGTTTCTTAATTCGTTTGTTTACAGTCGCACAGTCTATACCGAGCGTACTATGTATTCCTGGACAGTGTCTTCAGGGTTACTCGAACACAACCAGTGCGCCCTCTTTTTCATTCTCGTTTATCTTCCCCTCACATATCTTTTAACAGTTGGTGCTACCCTATCTAATTCTGCTTTGGCTCTCCCCATCCACCTCCTTCCTGGCACCTATTCCATAACGACGAGCCCGCAACTTCTCCATGACGCCCTAACGTCCCCTTCAACAACTTTGTCTGCAACATCTGGTTTCAGTAACGCCAGCTCTATTTCCCTTCCTTTGAACCTTGCCCTCCAGAGTGGCTTATCTGTGTATTCCGGATCTCTCTACTCTGGCAGTCCAAACTTTCAAATTCTCCCGAACGTGCCTATCGCCAACACTTCTGCACGGCTCTCATCAAAATCCTTCGTGCTTTCTAGCAACGTTTGGATCGCACTTAACACGGGTCCATCCAACGACCGCATTATCGTCTGGGACGCCATTCCAGATACATCCCAACTCCCTTCCAGCAGTCAAGGCTCATTATCCTTGACAGACGTCCAATCTTCGGCATGTAACCCCACTTGTTCTGCCACTGGAGGAACGTGTTCTGCAGCAGGAAAATGTCAGTGTTTGCCTGGGTATACAGGCGTTTCATGTGAATCTTGTGCGCCTGGGTTCTTTGGGCCGAACTGTCAGCAATGTCCTTCAAACTGCTCGCAGTGCGATGAAGGAATCAATGGCTCCGGAAGGTGCTTGAAACCAACTGTCGCAAACGATCCGGCCACTTGCAACTGTAGGAGTGGTACATGTGGTGCCAATGGGCAGTGCACATGTAATCCTGGCTTCACGACGGGAAATAATGGGACAGCGTGTTCAAAGTGTGCAACCGGGTTTTTTCAGACTTCAAATGGTGATTGCCAAGGTTCGTCTTTGCACACAAAAATGGATATATTGTTCCGACTAAGTTTTTTTCTTTCTTTTTCTTTTCTTTCACTTTTTGCAGTTTGTCAAATTGGATGTACGGCATGTGCTGATGGCTCGGGTGCTTGCCAGACGTGCAAGCCTGGCTTCTCGAGGGACGCTAATGATGCCACGAAATGCAATCCTCCCGCACAAGCGACCAACAACGGCGTTGTCTGTCCCAGTGGCAGCTTTTCAAACGGAACCTCATCTTGTGCGCCTTGCGCTTCAGCGTGTCAAACATGTACTGGACCAACGTCGAACGATTGCATCGTCTGCGCTTCCGGATTGTTCACGCTCAACGGGGCCTGTGTCTCAGCGAATGCGGACGGTATTTGTCAAGGGTCAAATTTGATCGCTGATAACAATAAACGGGAATGTGACAGTAAGTCTGTATACTTTTTTGGCACAAGGGTTTCTGAGGAACTTTTTTATAGCCTGTGGTGCGAAATGCACAAAGTGCAGGATTCCGAACTTTACCGTGGCGTCCACTGTCAACCAGAAACAGTGTACCGAGTGTCTCCCGGGATCCTTCCTGAACAGAGGTACCTGCGTTGATTCATGCCCGACTGGCACGACCGTGTCTGCTCAGGATAATCGCAGCTGCATCGGTACGCCGTCGCCCCTATAATCAGATGACCTCTGCTAAGAACACTCTTTCCCCCCAGCTTGTGACTCTTCTTGCAGCACCTGCTCCGGAAATTCAACATTCTGTCTCACATGTACCAATAACCGGCTAAGTTTGGACGGCAGATGTGTTTCCGCTTGTCCTTCCGGTACATTCTCCGCTGGCGGTGCCTGCCTGCCTTGTCATCCCGATTGCGCATCGTGCTCAGCGGGCGGTGCGTTCAACCAATGCACATCGTGTTCACCCAGTAGACCAGTTCTCTCAAACGGTCGGTGTCTCCCGACCTGCGCGAAGAATCAATATTTTGATAAAACCGGAGGGACATGTCGAAAATGTGATGATACATGCTCGAGCTGCTCGACTGCTGGTCCATCGAATTGCTTGGCATGTTCGAGTTCAGGACAGGTTTTGAGGGCTGGGACTTGCGTGGCTGCTGGTTGTGGCAGTGTTGTTCCTGGTCTGGGCGTTTGTCTCTCGGAATTGATTGCCACAAAATCAACGGATCCTTCTGCTCCGCCATTGCCGAGTGTATCGGGAATCAACACCCCAACAACCGTTGTGAGGAAGAGATTGGAGTGGTGGCAGATTCTGTTGATGGCACTTGGGTGCGCGTTCATCTTCGTCGGAGTACTTTGGTGTTGCAGAAGAAGACAACAGAAGAAGAAGCGTGCAGAAAGAACCGAGTTGTTTGCTATCCGAAGCGGAGGACGACAGACGGGTTGGAGATGGAGGTTGATCAAATTCCTGCAAGGTCTTTTTGGACGTGGGAGGAGGCAGAGGAGGGTCACCATCAAGCCTGGCGTCAAAATTGTGCATCTTGGTCCGGGCGAACACGAGGAGGGTTTGGTGTTGGACAAGTTGAGAGCTGCCGAGGAAGCTAGGGCGTACTATTACACACTTCCGCCAAAGTTGAAGCCTTCAACGACGACGACGATGACGATGACGGCCCAACCAAAGGTCGAAGAAGAAGATATGATTCGTCTCATTGGTTCTTACAATCGGCCTCTGAGTCCCAGGCCAGAACAGAAGCACCACCACCACACTGATCACAATCGAATCGTTGCTCAGAATTCCGGGCGCAACTACCGTGATGATGACGATGACGCACGGTCTTCATTGAGCGATATGAGCAGCAGCAACAGCAGAATGTCCGCTCCATCTTTATATTCGCAGCTGACTGGTATGCCTAGAAAGGCGCCAGAACCAAAGATGCCCGTTAAGAGAGAAGAAATTGATTTGTTAACTTCGAGGTTTTCGGGGAGTACATTCTCGAGTGCAGAGCGGAGGAAAGAGGCGGTGGTAGCAGCATCAAAGAAGGGCGTTGTTGGGTCGTCCAAGACCCCATTCTGGAAATGAGTATAAGTAGTAACCTTTCTATTTCTCGGGGGGGGGGTGATATCCTTTGACGATTTTCTAATGGTTTTTATATTCCTTTCTAAATTATTTGCTTTTGTTCTCTACCCGCAATTTATGGACCTTCTCCTTCGTGCAATTATTTAAATAGTCTCAGCGCTTGAATAATCCACTAGTTATTTACCTTTTTTTACCCTTTACGTACCAACCTAGTAGTAATTATATCTTAACTCTGTGGATAGTTTCCTACAAAAAACATCAAGAATGATGAATTGACGAGTTTAAAAAAAATTGTCGGACATTTAAAATTTGCGTTACAACCAAATCGGGGTTGTAACGGGTGTTACCAAGGTGTTACGGGATGTTAAAGGATTTTAAGACATAGGGTCCTCGTCCTGGAATAATATGGAAAATTAATGTTGGCTACCTGAGGCAATAGCAAAGTAAATTAGACAAAAAGTAAATTTTTTTGTGCACAAGGAGTTGAGGTATAGCATTTTAATTTTTGTTGTAACGCGTTACATCCCGGTCAAGTGAGTTATCACGCGTTACCACTAAAATTAGATTTCTCGGACATTTTTATTTTTCTAGCATGGGAATTAAAAGATCGGGTATCACTGCGCAGTGCGGAAAAATCACTCAGGGTGTCTTTTCAACAAAAACTTGTGCATAGATATGATAAGGCTGCCAGCCAGCGCAAAAAAATTGGGCTACTCTATTGCCCTTTTTATCCCGCTTTATTTTCTGTTTTTAACTTCAAATTTCTCTTCTTCTTTTTCCCACGCGGTGGACTTGCCAAATATAAATAATACCAACAGGCCCGTGTTGGACCTTCCTGACGGCTACAGATTCCTTCCTGAGCGGTTATCCGAGGTCTTCACTCCACTTGATCTGTCACTGAGTCGAAAGTATCACGAATGGAATGACCAAACACTGCGAGAACTTCATGTTTGCATGGCCCTTCAGAATTGTGGGCCAAATCAGACCAAGGTGGCGTTGTTGGCTGCTCACTGGTTCGAGGAGGCGGTGGTGAGGGGGTGGAGAGGGGGCGAAGGCGTTTGGTACGTTGATAAAGTCTTGTAATGGGATTTTTATAATTAATGAGTCTTTGTTTCCACGAAATATAACAGGGGTTTGTCGGTGGTATGTTTTTCCGAGTCTGAACTGCTTGAAACTCACAAAATGCTTCTTTCTTTTTTCTTCTTTTTTTTGAAAGTACAAGCACTTGCGTGCAATGGGCTACACAACACTGTTTGCTAATAGCTTTGGTGAGTTTTGTATGCTATATTCTACACATCCCAGTGTTTACATTGTGAGAAGAGGAGGCATTGCAACAATACCGCATGTTTCCAGACCTTGTTAAGGTTCGTAGAATACTTCAAGTCTATGCGTATCATTGCTGCAGCAGCTCAATCTTTGACTAAGGTGGTCATCCGTAATAAAGCGGGCGAATGCCATGCCGACCCTGCATGCGTCAAGGGACTGTCAAACCCAACGGGCATTCCTGCGTGGAAAATATTCGATTTCGAGTACTTCCCTTCTCCGAATGCAGGACACTTTCACGCGTCCTTGATGAAGGGGAAATGGATTCTTTCGGCGAATCCTGATCCAAACACACCAAGTCCTATTCAACACATCGGGTAAGTCACATCTCATGCTTTTTTAGGTTTTAAAAACATTCTTATTCAACTATTGAGAATCAACACAGGTTCTCTATTGAAGACGAATGTACAAAATATCCTGCATTGAGTCTTTCCGAACGTCCGCATCAAGCCTGGATGCTCATGAAACAGCTCACCTATGTTTATGACTCAAGATTTTCGTGGAACCGAAGCTATTTCTCACTTGCGTCCACTTCAGAGCCCAGCCTCCATAATATACAGTTCGTCGGTGCTTGGGAGGTTGATCAGCATTACCAGTGGAAGCCTGAGAAACAGGGCGTCATGGAGGATATTGAGGACAGGCAGATCGGAGTTGTGAATTTGATAAGTAGAAAAGAAAGTAAGGATCGGAAAGAGGGGAAACTGAATCCTGCAGAGTGGAGACGGGAAGTAGCGAGGAGTAAAGTCATGATTGGGATGGGCAGCCCATGGTGGAGTCCATCACCTTACTATGCATTGTGCTTAGGTGTTCCTTTTATTAACCCAGTAAGTTTCTAACCTGAATTGTGGCCCCCCTTTTTAAAATACCTTTCCAACTGAATCAGATCTTTCAATGGGATAAAAACGATCCATGGAACAAAGAAAAGTGGTCCACCCAGCACAGTTCATTGCAAAAATATGATACTCCGTAAGTTGTCAAGTTCGCCATTCTTCCCCCGCCTTCATCTTCTATCTTTTGCAGATATGTCTACAATGTCCATGCACGGAATTACTCGGAATTCATAGAAGCGATCAGTGCTGCATCAACAACGGAGATCCCGAGGTTTCTTCCCGATTATCTGACGGAAGGTGCTGTGCGCAACAATGTACGGACACTTATGGAGACGAATTGGAGGGAGGAGGCAGAAGTTCTGTTGGAGGAGAGACTGAAGGAGAAAGAACTAGGCGGAAACCCATACGTAAGTCATTGTCATTGATTCTTTTGAAAACAGGATAATTGACTTGGTGTGCTGAATTGACAGATATTCGAAGTTTAATCTTATTCCCTTCCAACTTTATACAGTGTCATGCACAGAGTTTGGTATAGATGACCAAACTAGTAGATGACTACAGCATCAAGTTGAAAATAATTGTCATACAAGGGTAAATCGAAGACGAAGGGCAGAAATACTGAATAGAGAAAAGGTTCAAACAAGTCTTATCAGTCGACCTGGTATACATTGTGGAACTATGCTCGGACTATCTCGCCCGTTACTAATTCGTCGCACCATAAGATGGGGCAGGTTGATTGGGATTTGGGGTCGCGTAGAGAGGTTGATATGTTCCATTACCAACGTCTGTACAACAGATCAAAGTGAGCATGGCGTTAACGCCACGAATAAGAAAGATAAAACATACAGACAAATCCGCCACTCCCATAAGACTCCTCTGCTTGAATTTTCTTGTAAATGAGCCAAAAGGCGTGAATGTGACCTGGGAGATAGCCCAAACTGAAGATCGAGAGTAACGACTGTGAGGTCCAAGGAAAGTTCATGGGGAAAGATTCGAGAAACTGCGTACCATGTGAGGAGAATGTTGATAAGAAGATCACAGCTGCAGCCCGTGACGATGGCAGCAGCGGCTGGAGGAAACAAGATAGAAACCTGTAGATACACCTTTAGTATCCATGTTACCCTCCTGGAAGTAAAGGATCACTCAACAAGAATTAGAATAACATCGGAAGACTTGACCATTGTAGCACTACGAAAGACTGTCAGACGATAGTTGGTGGTCGTTAAATACCCGCAGCTGTTGCACAGCCATAAATAACGTAATATATCCATTCTTAGCAATTCAACGGAGTCAATTTACTCACATTTGTACTAAAAAATCAAATTCATTACTTGGTCTACGTGGCCAGCGGCTTGTAATCCTTTTCATGCGACACCAATTTGTGGTGGGATAGTAATCTCTTCCCACATTTAGAACATACGTGTTCTTTATGTGGCAAAATTATTCAGCCAGAAAACAAACTCACCTGGTATAGTATTGACGAAAACGGCCCAAGCCTGGCAAGCCAAGAGCTGGACGTTTCACAACAATGTCGATTTCATCAACCCCTACTTCGACTAGGGTCTTCCTTTCGACCATCCTTGTTTTTCTCTCCTCCCCTTCAATCAAATCGCTTAAATTTCTCTTGGAAGCTTGTCGGAAAAATAGAATCCAGCATGACCTTTTCAGGGGTATATCAATTGATAATTTATTTATACAGTTCCCTTACTTAGTAGGCTCTCTCACACAGACGGAGGTATGCGTCTACTGCTCGTTGGCGTATTCCAACTTCCAAGGCTCGCCTCTAGATACTTCCATCCTTCCGAAGTCCAGTTGGACTGCGTGGATCAGAGCCATTCTCGTTACTCCATTTTGAATTTAACTGTCATGTCTTTAAGCGGAGTCTGAATAATGTGCCTGTTGAATATCTAATGTTGCACACACGTTTGTTCTATTCGCGATGTCAGTGAGCGCAAACCGTCAAGGACCTGTTTCGGTATTCGAATACCATGGGTATTTAAACGCCAGGAAGGTGTTGAAATTCCCCTGGAATTTTTGAGTGACAATGAAGCTTTCTGTCTTATTCATTCCGGCAGCACTATGGACCTTTCCATCTACTCGCGCATGGGGTGAAGAAGGTTTACTTATTCTCCTTTTCTTGTTGTGTCAAGCTTCTCAAACACGATTTCTCCTTCGTCAGGCCATTGGATCGTCGCTTCCATAGCGCAAATGAACCTCCAACCAAATGTCCTTTCCACCGTATGTGATATTCTTGGCGAGTCAAAGTGCCATCTCGCCTCCGTAGCCTCTTGGGCAGATAAAATCAAACGCCGCATGAAATGGTCCAGCGCTCTGCATTACGTCAACCCCGTCGACGATCACCCATCCCAGAGCTGCCTCTTTCCGGGCGCGCGCGGATGGGAGGGGGAACGTCATTCCAATATCCTCGACGCTATCAAAAATGTGACGAGCGTGCTGCAACGTTGGGTCGACAAGGAGGCAAGCGATGGTGCGGCGGAAGAAGCACTCAAGTTCCTTGTCCACTTTGTTGGCGACTTGCATCAGCCGTTGCATTTGACTGGTAGGGAGAAGGGCGGGAACGGAGTTGAAGTTCGATTCAATGGCAGAAAAGGGAGTGAGTGGGCCCTTTCGAATTGAACGCAAGCTTGAATTCGGGATAAAAATGTTGATACTTTTTTTGGCCTCAGAACTTCATGGCGTTTGGGACAACTCTCTCATCGAAAAATTTATCAAGCAGACACCAGCTAAATACAACCGACCATCGTCAAATCGTAAACTCGAAGCAGCTCTGGAAGGTGAATCTTACGACCCATACATCCGGCGCATCGTGTTGGAAGGCGTCCTGGGTACCTGGCGCAGAGAAGTCGATTCATGGTTCACTTGCGGTGATTCCAATGACGCTCAGACCGCGATGACTGGAGTAGACATCAACCCAGATGGTCCTGTCGTCTGTCCTTATTATTGGGCCAAACCCATTCACAAGATCAATTGTGACATCGCATGGCCACCCGCGCTCGACGAAGACGAGGGTGAACTCCTAGAGCTGGATACACCGGAATACGCTGGTACAATTGAGCGCAAGTTGATCATCGAGAAACTGCTTGCACAAGGTGGATTGCGGCTAGCGGGTATACTGAATTATGTGTTTGGGCAGGAGTAATCGAATGAATTTTTTTTGCTACTTTCCCGTTGTATCGATAATATTTATGGGCATGTTACAACTATTTCCAGAGGTTGATGGATTTCGACTGGAAAATTTTTTGAATGGGATACTAGGAAAGTACTTACACCGGATCGACGTGAGGGGGATGAAAAAGAAGAAAACGAGCTTATACCTCGCTTACTTCGACTTCCACCGACGTCATAACTTCTGTGGAAATTTTTGAATTGTTCAGTCCGCCCTCAACCTGATAATATGTTCTTCTGGGCCGATCTTTGCGACTCTGGCTTTTAGAACGTCCTTTAATAAAATGGTAAATTCCTTGTGAAGGGCACTGAAAAATTCCATTCACGGGCCAGAGAACAGTCAAATTGATGTGGACTCTCCGAACTTTCTCGCATGCCATCAATGATCTGTGATCGGAATCGCTGACAAAGATGAACGGAATAAGCTTATTCTATTTTCTTGAAGGCTTGAAGGCTTCGTCCCGTTCAGTTGAGTTCTTTATCGATGACCATTATGTAATGGATAGAGGAAACTGCCACAAGGAAAGTGTC
>QDKV01004613.1_pt1 | contig 11112 bp, 17 predicted proteins | sample 1861101 | NCBI WGS metagenome assembly QDKV01 (sample SAMN04275158, study PRJNA302643) | Fungus metagenome, whole genome shotgun sequencing project. | isolation source: fruitbody | host: Mallocybe terrigena | place: Sweden | collected 2013 | reverse complement strand
CTTTGAACGCTAGCCATCTTTCACCTGAGAAGTCGAAATTAGATCGAGTAAGCCCGTCACTTTGCATACCACTAGACCTTGTACGCAGCTTACTAAGCAGATCGTGTCGGAAATTTCAGAGTGGCATTATAACAGTCGGGCCGTTGATAGGACGTAACAACGGCGTTACAAATGGTCACAAGCGTTGAAACATCGAGCGCGCCGTTGATTTTGTGTGGGAGCGCTGGTCACAAGCGTTGCAACACATGCGGTCCGGTTCAACGCAGTGTAACACATTCATCGATTGACTGATAACGTCGTACATCCCTTCTCTTGTATATATTTCCTTCTCTTTCCTGTACATATATTATTTCATCTTGGTGTTCACAAATGCCCAAATCTCAGCAATCTGATTCTGGAGCAGAGTGCGAATTGTGTGGCAAAAGGTTTGCCTCTCAACGGGGTCTTAGTACCCATCAGCGCAGCTGTAGGAAAAAGGCCGTAGAAAGAGAGAATGATGCAGCGTTCGAGCAGAGTCTTGAAGACTCGGAAGCTAGACAAGGTCAGCCAATCATGAAACCTGAGTTCTGAGTCCTGACATCCATTTCCTCCAGCTGCTGCAACTATTCAGCCACCCGTCTATCAGAGGATTTGGGAAATTCCACGGAAAGTAACACAAGGAGCCCCTATATTTATAGATCGTATGTTATGCAAGTGTAGTATGGGCATCGAAAGAATTTGACTGAATCAATTTCAACTTGAAGGTGAACCGCCACATCATCAGCCCATTGCTGTAGGTTCGCAAAGCAGCTCTGAACCAGGTCCGTCTCTAGCAGGTATGTCAATTTTCTTCATCAGAAGATGTTGTACACTAATGATTTTAACAGAAACTGCTCAACAGTCTCAAGACCCAGGTCTGCCCGAAATTGATAGTATTCGCACAGAATATCATCCGAACAGTGGACGTGCATCAAAGATCAACAAATTTGAAGACTACCGAATGCAGGATGCAGGAGCAGGTCCTCCACCAATACATGAAAGGCCTTGGCAGCCGTTTCGATCCCGGACAGATTTTGAATTTGCCGAGATCGCGCTTGAGGCTGCGCTGACGAAAGCGCAGATCGACAAATTGATCAAAATCTACACTCGTTGCCTTTCTGGCCATGATTCCTTTAGTCTAACTAGTGAACGAGATCTTCGAGATATATGGGGGATAGCGTCAACATTGCACACACCGGTAGTGTCGGAAACTGTATAATTGCTGTAACACCACTTCTAATGTTGATATATTAGTTCAAACGAGATGATATTACTGTTCAATTCAAGGAGCAAACACTATCATATGAATTCTGGTGGCGTGATCTCTGGGATTGGGCTATGGAATTGGTTACAAATCCACTTCTTGCATCTCATTTCACATGGGACTCTTGTCAACTGTCAAAGTTTAATGGGTCGGAATGGGTTCGATTTATACATGAACCATGGACGGCTGACCGGCTGTGGGATGTTCAGGTAATTAATATTCAATCTACTGAACTGGGTTCTCACTCAGTAAGTAATACCAGGACCAACTTCCAAAAAATGGAAAGCCACTTCCATTTATTCTCTATGCGGACAAAACAAAATTATCGTCATTTGGGACCGCAAAGGGTTATCCTATCATTGCTCGGCTTGGAAATCTTCCATCAGATATACGGAATGGAAAGGGCATCGGGGGTGGTAAAGTTGTTGGGTGGCTACCAATTGTACAGTTCAATATCATTGTTCCATGTGATACACAACTTATGTAGTATATTATAGGTTGAGGAAAAGGAAGGGGAAAAAGGGAACAGTGAATTTGTCAATTTCAAACGCATCATATGGCACGATTCTTTCCGTAAACTCCTCGAGTCAATCAAGGACCATTCATTTGTTGGATGCATGACCACGTGTGGTGATGCCATCGAGCGACTACTTTTTCCCTTTGTATATATTCTGGCATCAGATTATGAAGAACAGTATGTACCAGTCTAATAAACAATTCTCAACTAACAAAGTTTTTAGAGCAGTTATGGCACTCATCCGGGGCGTTAATGGTTTGTCTCCATGTCCTATCTGTCTTGTACCAAAGGATCAACTTGGCCAAGTCAATACAACTTGGCCACAGCGGGACATGGCTGAAACACGACATTTGGTTGTACAAGCAAAGGAAATGAATGATAAAGCTGCAATTTTTGAGCTCAAGAAACAAGGACTTCGGGCTGTGATGAATGCTTTCTGGGATATCCAATTTTCTGATCCCTTTCGGGCTCTATCATGGGACCGGATGCACAACTATGCTCATGGTTTAGGTGGAAAGCATCTTTGGCCAATCCTTCAACAGTATATTAATGCTCAAGGTCGTAGCAAAGCCCAACTTGTGGATGATCAGTACGAGATTTCTTTATGAAATTGATATTTAATCTAACAACTTTAATCAGAGTAAATTGTTTACCACGTTGGCGGAATTTGAATCACTTTAAGCAAATTATGAGCATTGATTTCTCAGATGCAACCAAACTAGAGCATATGATAAAAGTAAGATCTCCGACTCAGAATCATTATTATGCTTGCTACATATTCATTAGCTAGCACCTTTTGTTACACACAATGTCCTTCCGAAAGATGGTCACGGATATGTACTTTTACGCCTTATGCGCATCTACCTTGAGCTTGATGTGTATGCATCAATGGAGGTTCACACCATAGAGACACTGACAAAAGGTCGGAATGCATTGAAACGCTATGGACAATTATTACAAGTGCAATTTTGATTAAATCTACAATTTTATTGATATTGACTTTTATGTCGAGGAATTCATTGCGGTGACCAAAGAAACTGATATCGGAAGCAAGAACTGGAATTTTCCAAAGAATCACATGCATCAACATTTGTTCGATGATATTGTTGCAAAAGGAGTTACAAGAAATTACAATACGAAGTACGATGAAGCAATGCACAGGCCATTGAAGGATTCATATGCGCTTCGAACAAACTTTCGTAACATTGCTCAACAAGTATGCAATATTCTGTTTGCTGCTCCGATCAGTTGTCTGATTCTATGAAGATCCTCAATGCGGACCATTGGCTTCACTGTGCAGCTCATATCCGCTCTTTAATTGATGTTCTCGATGCACATGTTGCAACTGCGGATAAGGAACAAGTGTCTCAGACTGACGATGATATCACAGATGACGAAAAACTACCACTTGAAACACGTTCCATAGCTACATATGCAGTTGGGAACATCTATCTTGGCGCTGTGGCAAAAGGCGTTTCACTTGAATCAATCCAACAGAAAGTGACGACAGATCCTCAATACAAAAATTTCCTTCCACATTTGCGAACTTTTATCCAACAAGAGCTGCCACCTGGCATTGATATGTCTCAACATATTAACTCTGAGACTGTGGTATGTGAATGGAAATAATAATTTTTTATTGGTACTTAGTTGCAAATCAGATTACAGAGTTCCGCTTTCTCAAATCCTTTTACGAGTCAAGAATCACATGGAGGATGGATACTGACTATCTTCGCTGCACTCCAAGCCATTTCAATGAGGCTCGACATGATTGTGTTATTGTGAACACGGGTGATCGAGTCATGTTTGCGCAGCTTGTCTTTATCTTCACAATTTCTATTCGAGGCACTACATATCCGATTGCCCTCATTCGTCCCTTTCGCCGTGAAACGGGAACAGCTGCAATGAAAAGGAAAGATTGTGACCTCAGATTCCTTCGTATTCGCATACAACCACCTACGTCAACCGAATTCATTTGGGCAAGATCAATCATCCGCGGCACATTGGTTTTTCCAGCTTTCGACAAAGAGTCTGACACAATTGTTTTCGATCTTGTGGATCCAGATATGTATGTTCGGATACAGGAGATATTGGATGGTTCACAGCCTGTATGGTGACGAGCCTATATAAACAGGTACGCTTTTGCCTGCTACTCAATTCTCAGGTTTTCATTCGCCATCCTCAGTTTCTGCTACTCTACATATCTCACACTCTACCATTATGGGACGTCATGGTACTCGTATACGTGTTAGTCCTGTAGGAAGTGATCACGAATACATTGACATCGATCAGAACATTTCTAACGACTCGGGCGAATCTTCTGACAAATCTGAGGGTTCTGGTTCCCATGTTCAACAATCCAACTTTCGAATTGCTCTTCCCAATCATAATGCCACAAATGACCAGTTACGCAATGTATACATTTTCTAATTTTTATTTTTATTTTCAGCATGTGGATGATTTTTCGGCTTGCAGGCTTTGACGAAAAATCAGCTTGAGCTTGCCAAAGTCAAGCTTGAGCTTAGACATATGACGGCGAAATACCAGCAAGCTCAAGTCGAGCTAAAGCAAAAGCAGCCGTCACAATCATCCAGCTCCAAACAACAGCAGAAGCCAACGAAAATTTTGGGGGATGAAGAGCGTATTTCATTACATGCTCGGAAATTTTCCGTTATGAATGAACCCTTCATTTCCAACGACGCATTCCTCAAAGCTCGGCCCATCGATGTTCGTTCTGATAATCCAAGACGATGGGATACTCCAGAATCCGCTCTGCGGGGGCTTATTGCTGAGTTGTATGAGGAAGTACCTCGTGAGCTTCATTCTATGATTGAGAAACATACACGGTTTCGCGATTTGGTATGGTCCATTACATTGTTTCTTCTCTAAACTGGAACTGACTTCAATTTCTTATACAGTTCAGACACAAGCTCAATGATCAGCGACGCTCAGTTATTCACCAACTTCGCACAGAAACAGCAGCTTTCATTTTTCACAAAGATGCTCGTCACTATGCTTATGATGTCGACCGCTCAAAATTGCCTGAATTTGTTGCAGAGCTCGTTTTTCCACAAAAGGTGTTCTCCAAATATGCACCAATTCTGTTTCCTGAACGGAAATATGATATGCGGCTGTTCCTAAAATGCAACCATCTAGCTCTGGTTCGTCCCACTTTGCTTCGTTCATTCCTATACCTCATTTTTGTTTGTAGATGCTTCGCACAATATTATTTGGTGGCAAGTCCATTTTCAACAAGAAGCCATCGACTGCGACCGTTGCTCATTTGTGGGGTATCAAGTCGGTTTCACCTGGTTCAATTGCATTTGTTGCTGTTCTGGTATGTATCCCCATTTTCTTATAATCTAACTAGCAGTGTTGATTATTTTTTCTCTTCAGGCCATTTTTCTCCACTCAGCCGACCAAACCTTTGCAGCTATCGGTTCCCAATCAAAAATCAACTACGGGAAACTCTTTGCGCAGTACAAACAAATCCTCGTAATTGGATTACAATCAACAAAACCTACCAGATGGAATGATCTAATGGATTTTTATAATACCAATGTTTTTGCCTGGCAGACGTTGAGAAAGGACCCCGATAGGGATAGCAGTGGTGTCGAAGATGCACTAGAGGACTTAGAGGCAGAAGACGACTGGAATGAGGTTAGTTTTGTGATGGGGAATCACGGAGAAGAAGGGGGATCAGGCGTTCAGGCAAGTATAGAACACTAGTTTTCTGGAAATCTTGACTAATATTCTGCACTTAGCCTTTATCTGCAACTAGAACGAGGCGACAATCCCCCGAAATCAACAACCCTGAGTCGGAGAAAGATCACAATGACCCAACCACATCCCAGCTAGCCCTTCTCAACATCGCTGGCCCATCGCGCAAGGAAACATGTTCAACCGTCGAGTCCGATGACCCGCTACCACAACATAACACAGTTCCTATTCAACCGCAGGCTGAACTTACACATTCAGATTCCATAGCCGGTCAGAGTGTTCCAAAAGAACGAGGTCGAGGAAAAGGTCGTCCAAAGCAAAAACTACCTGCAAGAGCTCGCAACACTCGAAGGGGTAATGCACCCTCAGGTCCTGACAACACTCCACCGTGAAGGCTGGACAGTGGAATGTACTCCGAGTCCTGCCCAAGAATCTATTAACCAGGAACCTTTACAGAAACGATCCTATTATGGGTTTCGTATGAATCGTATGTTTGTCCCATGTATCATTTATAGCTCTTGCATTATCTTCGTCTGGTCTGTAATGCTAATTTACATTCAATGACATTTTCCGGCTCTCTCGACTTTAGTATTCCAGTGAGAACATGTGATCTTGTTGATAACACACTGTCGAACTTTCATCTGAGTGTTACTCCTTGTCTCCTTTCAGTCTGCAATTCCTTGCACCGGTATGCAATACGCGCTCGTATAGGTGCCTTTTCTTCTCCTTAATTTCAATCAGGAATTGATATGTCACTCGCAGCAGGCAAAGGAGTACATCATCGAAGCAGAAATCACTCACACCGTTTCTCATCCATCCTCACTATGATGTTCAATTGAGGCGGTTGTTGAAAAATACACTACTTCAAGCAACTATCCTTTCGTATATCATTGAAGGTACTACTAGAGGACTTGTGGATGACGAACCTTCCGCAGCACCATCGTTCGCGTGCTCCGAATTGTTTACCGCGTGTTAGAAAGTTAAGAGATCCCCCCTGATGTTTTCATTACGCTTCTTTCTGACATGAAAAACGGCTCCTCTTCCATGTTCATTCACAGTCTTTCTTTAATCACTTCGATCAACTCATTTGGGGTCCAACATATACCAGCCATGGCTTCATACCTCTCGTAACACCTGCACCCGGAACTTGTATTGCTCTCCATCACGATTATTGCCAAGCTTTCGCTGTCTATCCCACCATCGACTTTGGTCACTTTCGTACAGAGATGTCCCGATTCCGATCGAATCCTGGCAGGGTTCACTCGCGCAGATGATATTGTCGTCGAAGGCAATGCATGATTCAATCCCACACCCCTATTGCCCATGCCACCCGCTAAATTCGAATATTCTTTCATCGGCACGGGTAACTTGCCCCACGCACTCATTCGCCTGCCAAACTCTCCTCTGCTGTGACCACCAGTGCTGCCGACAAACACATCCTCATAACACGCTCCATGCCCATCGTCCAAAGAATCCACATTCATCAGACCTTCTCTTACATATCCGTTTGGATTCCTCTTCAATTTGGTAGGCGGGGGACTCGCAAACGGATCGCGCAAATCCATAAAATCACCATATCTGTCTCCCATGATCATAACCTCACCACCTTCAAATGCACCCGTTCCATGTGCCGCAGTACCAGAACTAGTACCCGAAGTTATAGCGTTCAGACTTGGATGCTTGTTCATATTGTTGGTCTGAGGAGACGATGAAGTTGTGCTTGTCCTACTCGACCACCCCCGCAAATGCACTTCTGACACTTTCAATCGTTATAGCCGACAACCTCAATGGAGAGGTGGCTGATCGTCTGCGCGACGTACTTGTCGAAGGCGGCGGTGAATACTTCTCGGGCTGTCCTGAGATACTATACGCAAAGGATCGCGTGTTCAATGGAGAAGTAGGCAGCGAGGGTGCAGACGAGAGACCGACGCCCTTCAGAGGAAAATGAACCACGAAAGGTCATCGGAAAGGTGTGTGTGTGAGAAGAGCTAGGCGAAGTACCCACAGACCTAGCTTTTGTCGAAGGCGATGGTTTCATACTGGCATCCCTAGAATGAGGCGTAATATTAGTCGGAGGTAATGCGACAGTTTTCTCCATCTTTGCTTTGGATAGAGTTTGAAACCTCGTTTTCTTTTTCTCTGGTGTAGGTCGAGGTGTAGGAGCCTGTAACGACTTCATCGGTAGTAGTTTTGCAGATTTGCTCCTTGAAGGCGTGTTCATCTCCGGACCCACCCCATCCACCTCCCGTCTTCCAACCCTTCGCGATTCCTCAATCTGACCAACAATATCATGATTCTTATCAGCGCAATCACCGCTTTTCGCCGTTGCGTCGGCAAATATAACAGCGTTTGGTGCAGACAAAACAAGTTCCTCCAAAGCGCCAGTAGCAGCGGCGAGCGTCAGCCTAGGCCCCAGAGTCCTTCCTACACCCATTTTGAAGCCCTCGATCTTGTCATCCAAGACACCGAAGGTCTTCGACCATACCCGAATATCACACATTTTCTCCTTTTCGGCAGTGAGCAAACAATTCAAGACCCAGGTGCTCTCGGTGCTCAACAGACGAGCATACACGTTGTCCTCGATCTCGTCAATGCGGGAGTACCTAGAATAAGAGGGAAACGAAATGAGAAGGCCATGCAAGAACTCCGACTCTTCGTCACATTGCCCGAATTGGCAGAGCGATGTTACAAGGTCATACATCAGCTCTGTATGCACCCGAAGACTTCGGACTTTACGACACGGACCCGAGAAGATTTCTTTACGAGGCAGATTGCGAAGGTGCCGTCCGCTGCTCCAGAGTCATTACAAGATCCTGCAATTCAGGTAGTTTACAATGATGGATCAAGAGTGACGGCTACTGTGGTTTCGTTGAGTGCTTTCCTGCGTCTGACAAGTCAACTTCCAACCATGCATTCGCAAAGACGCTTCCGGATGCAATGTCGTCGATCGAACGGCCTTGCTCTCGCTTCTCGCCTCAGTTCGTCGGGTATTGCATATTCAAGGTCATGTCGCAACACAAGCGCAACATGATAAACTGGATTCCGAAATGACGTATATTTCGGAAAGCTGCGCCGTTGAGAACCACCGACGGAAAGTTACGCATGCACGGATCAACAGTTTTCAGTCGTGGAGAAGAATGTTGGACCTCGCGTTGACGAAGTGCTTCACCTGTTTGCCACATGACCGGCGGGAGAATATGCTATTCGACCTTTTGCATGTCCTTCCTGCTGCAATGCGCTCTCCCAACAACGAGGAGTCTACCTGCGTTTTAATTTCAGAAGTGGTTCTTTCGTCCATTACAAAACTCTGAAGACAGACAGCAGCAGCTTATTTTGCAATTCATGGGTAATGATTCAGAAGCTGGTTCATTGCCAGCAGAAAGACGGTACAATATTCTCCGCAACGTTTTGGAAGGAATTCTCGACAACAACCATGTCGAGCTCGTCCGAGGCAATCTTTACGCCGCCCTCATAAATTTTCTCAACCTGATTCGATCGTCACCGGAAGCTAAAACGTCGCCTTCGTCAGGGAATGACTCGAATCCTTTCGCCCTATCTCTCGTTACTTCGTCACTGCGGGGTACAACCGCCTTGGCCACGCAAAGAAGTCCTTCGGTTGCACCACCTTTACCTAGTGCGAAACTCGCAGGTACAGGGACTCCCCTTGAGCTAGGATGTTTGGCAGTAATGAAACCTGCTATGGAGCGATTGACTGCTACGATTGCTCAGGACGCGAATCCCGCGATAGACGGGACAGAAGTGTGGAAGTCCTTCGCATTTATGCTTCTTGATTCGATCGTACAGCTATCAAGCCTCGAAAAGCAGCATATAATTCTGTCTGCGTTGAATAAACACGGTATCTTAATGAACTTCATCAGGGGCATCAAGGATTCCGATACAAGATTGCAAGCTGTGTGTCGCAAATTTCCCATTATGGATGTCACGCGTTGTCACGCGTTGTATTACTTCGTAATGCCTGTCACAATGGCAGGTCTTCTCTAATGAGTTGTCACAAAATGGATAACCGTGACACCAAGCATTGGAACACTGCATAACACCGTCACAACATATTATATATTTTTTAATGCGTTGTTACGAAATGGATAACTGTGACACCAAACGCTGGAAAGTTGTGACTGTGTTACAACTCACATTACAACGCGTTGTTACGAAATGGATAACTGTGACACCAAACGCTGGAAAGTTGTGACTGCGTTACAACTCACATTACAACTCTGTTACAATGTGCACCAGTTGCCGCGACCATTGCCTGTGTGATTCAACCGACGCATCAACATCTCGAGTTGGGCGTGAAGTTGCTTTATCTTCGCTTCATGATCTGCACCATTGAGGTCAAATTCGTTCGTCAAAGCAACTGAAAACTGTAACTGAGCATATATTTCCGTACTCCTTCGCATCCCCCAAAATCAATTCCAAGACATCTTATTTGAGGGCCTGAATTCATATTTCCGAATAACCTCTCGAGCAGTGGTGCCAAATATATGTGATCACATGTGGATCGGGTGTCTAAGTTGCAAGTTGGCTTTGCAATGGCGGAAAGTGGGATGATGACAAGGAAGGGACTATTTGGTGGAAGAGATAGGCGATGGTCTGGACGATCTTGTAAAATTGATAGATTAGAGAACCATAAGAAAACATTGAAAACTTGTATACGCACCTTTCGAAGACCCATTTCATCGGCTAAGATCCCATTATCGCCACAAAAACACAACCTAATTGAAACCCGCCAATCCTTCTGGAGTTCCCCAAGAGAAGTGATCGTAATCGAGCCCTTGCCACTTGCAAAAGTACTCTTCGCAGTGCGCGACCGCCGGCAATGCGTTCAACGTTGCAGAAGGTTTCGAGGTCCCCTTTCTCATGTTCCTTTTCGAGGTGGAGGACTTCGCGGTCTTCTTGGGAAACACCGAGAGCACTGACGCGGGCCTGCTAGATCTTGTAGGCTTCGATGTAATTGTCGATACATTTGTCATCGGTGTCATGAAAGTTTAAAACGATGATGTGAAGATAGATCTCCTCCACTATCGGCAAAGTGACATAATCTGTTTCATTTTTGAGTAAAATCGCAATCGTGGTGCCGTGTTTAGCAAAAAATTCAAGAGCCTAAACCACCGTCAGCAGGTTGACACGGAAGTTCTCAAAACTAACCTGATGCGATGCAGTAGCATGGTGATATCTCTGCATGGCAGAAGGCAAGAAAGAATCCTGGTCTACCGGGCATCAGCGAACATCGTGTTGATTAGACTTGCTCGTATCAAGAAACTTACCAACAAATGATTGATCAGCCTCTGGCCTTGCGCCCAGAAAATCACACTGAGAGAGGATAATCAACAGTTGGGCGTCAAGAAGTCGTTCAGCACCAGCCCTTGTTTGCGCCATCCTTACGAGAAATGACATCTTTGCCTCATAAACATATAATGCGTTGAGATCGTCCGAGTCTGGTCTATCAGAGCAGCTGGGTCAAGAGTAATAGAAGCGTACCAGGGTCGGGTCTTAACACAGCTTGCAATCTTGTATCGGAATCCTTGATGCCCCTGATGAAGTTCATTAAGATACCGTGTTTATTCAACGCAGA
>QDKV01004614.1_pt1 | contig 11115 bp, 16 predicted proteins | sample 1861101 | NCBI WGS metagenome assembly QDKV01 (sample SAMN04275158, study PRJNA302643) | Fungus metagenome, whole genome shotgun sequencing project. | isolation source: fruitbody | host: Mallocybe terrigena | place: Sweden | collected 2013 | reverse complement strand
CATTTGTCAAGCAGCCCAAACAACTGACTAGAATATAATAAAACTCGTTACAACAAAAGGACAGCAGAATTTAAGAAAGCGCAAAATATCGCGTCAAGACACACTTCCAGAAAACTCCATCACTCAACGCTAAAACATCACAATTCTTGCGCCTGGTAAGAAAGCATTATTGTAGAACATCCAAAAGATGATGAAATACGCACATAGCATTCAGAATGTTTGGCGTCTTGGTTCGCCCAAAAATGACTGTAGATTGCCAACTAGGAGCAATAAAGGATTCTTTCTCCCCAACACCAATCTGTTCATCAGAGACCCCTTTCCAGTAAACAACTCGTTCCTTTTCATCCCCGACAAGCTTTTTTTCCTCCCAACACTCTCTCCACTCACAAGAACCTTCCTCCTTCTGCCCCCCGACCACGCTCCTGCCTTCAACGCCACCGGGCGTGACCTGGTCGGTCGGGGCTCCATCTCGGAGCCGGCAAAACCGTCAGAAAGGCTCATCGTCAGAGAAGAACTCGTCTTCTTCCTCATCAATTGAAGTCAAATTTTGGAAATCGACTTTGTATCGCAACAATCCTCCTATACCACCAAAGCCCTTGACGAACTGGGCACCCTCCTGAGAACGGTTCGTAACGAATTCGAGGTTGGCGCCAAATTCTTTGTATTTCTCGGCAAACCACTCGAGGAGGGATTGAGGCTCCGGAACCTGTTCCATTTCTGCACCGGTGGACTTGTCAAGAAACTTTTCCCGATCCTTTTCTTGCTCTTTGTTTGCGTGGACGATGATTTCCTCTGCAGAGTACACAGCATCAGGAATGAAAAAAAGTTAACTGTTGGTTAAGATTAAATACCTGCTGCAGCGTTTCTGAGCACATATCGTGTGACGTCCAAAGTTTCCCAGACGATAAGGGTTTCGACAGCACCGAGTTCGAGCGCTTTCAAGGTGTCATCAACACCGAAGCAGTATTTGCCAGTATCTTGACTGATTTCATCGAAATATTTTTGAATCAACTTCTTCTCTTGAACGAATTTGACGTTGGAGAGAGATTCCGACGCAAGCTCAATGGCCTTTTGAGAGGGAAAGGGTAAAAACATAACTATCCGTAAATCAAATACGAAGACGTACTTGATTGAATCCATTTTCACCGCCGTAACTGACATCGACGACTTTGATGACCTTCGCTGCCAGCCTCGGATCAAACATATCACTCTGTCCCAGCTCCGTCTTAAAATCTGCACTACCGGCCAAAACAAGACCAGTCACATTGACCTTGTCATTAGTGATGAAGTGCTGAACGGCCAATTCGGCCACCTTGCGAACGTAGTTGTGGCGCTTTTCGTCTCGGAGACGGGAGAAACGGAGGGCAGATTGTCCTCCTCGTCCATGCTTCTTGGGCAAGTCAACGGTGAATTTATGGTTAACTTCACGGGTATTCCCTGCGAGAATACCAAAGAGGGTACCGTTACCATCCATGACGATGAACCCAAAACGAGAATCAGATTCGAGCAACTCCGAGAGTGCTTCTGTGTGGAATTTGTTATCACACAGATAAAGCGAGCTAACAGAATTAATTGTCAGATAAATGATCGCTGTTTGAACAAAGATATCGGACTCACGTATTGATAGGTTTATGAGGTTCGAAATCAAAAGATACCTTTTTCTCTTTACCTTCGTCTGTCAAAATCGTTCCTACGAAAAGAACAAGTCCGTTGGGTGGTACACGAGAGTATAGTTTCAATCGCTGCTGAGTACTGGTGATCGCAGCGAGCACAGAGAGACGATTGACACGGGATTTGATGTTGGACGCCGTACCAAACTCCTGCGTCAACATCGCTGATACTCGAGAAATTTGATCCTAACAACATCTTTTAACTCTCAAATGAAAGGACGAAGGCATCGATGGTCATGTACCTTCGGCGGGATGATAAGACTGATCATAGAAGTACCGGCCCTGTAAAAAACTTCTCATCAGCCATGCGATCTTGGCAAGGATAAGGTGGAAGGGAATCCACCCTCTCGCAGAGTCAAGACTCTTTATTAGCTTCTTGACCTTCCACATTTGAATATTCTGCTCAGCAACGTCAGGTTGACTCATAATGGGCAACGACGTATGCGGTTTCTTGAAGAAAAGAAAAATCAGAAAACTACAAGTCGATGGGATGGTTGAAAAGCGAAAAGCGAGGCAGGATCAAATTTTTGTCACGCTTTTGAGTCGTTCATTCGGCACCGACGATCAGAAATGCCCGGCCCGGCTCTTTTGAGTCAGGCATATATCAAGTCGCATATCATGATATTCAGACGATATTTCATACTATTACAAAGAGAGAATCTTTTCGACTATGTTTCACGGACCATAAACGCACCTACGCGACGACGGGCTCCAATTTCCAGTTTTGATTAATATTTGTCGCGTCCTCCGTTTCGAGAACCACCTATCGCCAAACATCATCATGTTGGAGTCATGCCTATCATCACGGTTCAGAGCTTACCAGATTATCCTCGTTCAACGCCCAAACAAGCTTCGTGCCAATCAACCAGATCCTAAAACCGACAATTCAGCGACAACGATACGCGCAAAAAAAAGGATTCGATGGCAATACTTTATGACCTGGTCCTTCTTCGTAAAGATCCAACCGGAGGTGGTGTTTAACAAAGCAAGCGATCGACTTCCAACCAGTTGTTGTCCAGTGACAGGAGGCCAATTAGAAGTAGCGAAAGACCCACTTCCAACATTCTTGATGCTTATCGTATTTGTTCCAGGTATACTTTCAACTTCCCACTAAGTACATTGCGTCAGAATGGGCCATTCAAACAACGCTGACTGGATAAAAAGACGGATACACACCTGATCAGCCTTTGAAGGATCAGAGTGGACTCCTAAGATAAGAGTCCCATCCTTCGGATCAGCATCTTTTACCGCCGCGACGAGTGGTGGAGATGAGCTGCAAAGCTTATAAATCCCGTTAGTTGGAATGATGGAAGCATCCCGGAGTGAGACTGAAGTCAGAGGTGGGAATTCGAAGGCAAGCCAAACGTCAAAAGATTGCGTTGGTGCGCGTCCTGCAATCCACGCTGAGGAGCACGAGTAAATAAAAAAAGATACAGATATCAGCTTGTTAACACAGGCAGAAGAAAGAACACACACCGTGCCACGGATAATCTACGCTCGCGTTTGTCCTGAACAACGGCAACCCATCATTGTCTGTCCTCCAAAGCGGACCATGTTCATGCATTCCTGGTACGACAAGACTTTGATATTTCGTCGGGTCAGGGTTATTTGGATCAAACTGATCATCTGGAACTGTAGCCCAAGACATGCCCCCGGATCCAGTGCCGTTGACAATGCAAGAATGAATTTCGCAGAATGTGTCGCCGATATGGTTATGGAACCCTGCAGAGACGTCGACTCCAGCTGTCCAGAGTTGGATGTGGCAAACATTCTGGAGGGAATCGGAGGCCAGCTTGACATGGAACCCGATCAAGTTATAGAATTCAAGACCCTTTTGAAGAGGTGTCAGCAACGCGAACAAGCCGTTTATCTCTCAAAACAGGGACTGACTTTGAAGCGGCCATTAGCCCAAGGGCGGTCTTCAACTTTAACCCAAGGGAATTTCAAGTTCCTGACGTCAGAGGGAAACCTCGGGGGGAAGATATTGTGAGCGACGAGCTGTGACATATCTGTGTAAGGAGGTTGGGTTGAGTTGGGAGACGGCTTGAGCAACATAAAGGCCGCCCCGTTTGGACCAGCCTGAACCTTCCCATCCACGGATTGGACGATGTTGGGTACAGCGGTACGTGGTAAGGCGGCCTGGGTCCTGGAGTGGAGATTTCCGTCGGCATCAAACCAAGTCACTGTATGGATTTGTGATTCAGTATCAGGTAAGTAGTGTGTGCGAGTAGGTTTAACGCACGCTGCCCTAATATCACCTTAACCCCTTCAACATTCCCTACGTTGAATTTGCTGCCAGGGGGAAGAACTACCAAGCTCAACTTCTTACCGCTGACATCCAGAAACTCGACTTCATCGATTAGTTGCGATTTCGAAGGATCCGCAATGAGGAATAACACCTCTTCATTGAGTTTCCTGGCCGTGATGGGTGAAGATGCGTAGAGATTGACAGCTGGGTTGGGTGATACGAAGTAACCGGGAACGAAATATGAAATGGTAGCTATGTCCTGTGTATTAACAGACATTCAGTTGGGTTAAGAGATTAACAAATGAGAAGGAATGACACACAATGAGCCCTCGATCTGTAAAATCTCCAGCGATGACCATTGACGCAGACTCATCAGACAATTTCGTCCCGACGAACTTCCCGTTTACCCCATCGACGACTGTTGTGTTCCACATGTGCAACCATACCCTTTAGACAGAGATATTATGACGCACGTTTGAAACTCCATACACCTGTACGATCCCAATTAGGTGGATCAGAACCCATCAGAGCGACGAGGATCTCATCAACACCGTCTCCATCTATGTCGGCGCAAACGACCTGGTGGATCGATCCCGTTTGATCTGGAAAAGGACCAAAATATTCCAGAACATGGCGAGTCCAGGTGACTCCAGAGAGCGTATTCGGAGGTGATGACGCTGGTTTGGTGTACACAGATACGACATTTCCATGCAAAGCCTCGCTGGAGGCAATATATCCAGCATGGTCGCTGCCTACTTTCCCCACCGAAACTACTCGTCTATAGAATCAACTTCAACATATACACAGAAAGACTAGGCCTCACCACTTCCAGAGCCCCAAAATATTTTTCCAGGTGTCTGTGGGAGACCGCGACCAAGATTCAGGGATTTCCAGGAGTTGGTTTCCGTCTCAAACCAGAGAAGAGAGATCCCCTCCTTGCCAGCGAGGACAATCTGGTCTAATGCATTCTCTCGCTTGAATACTACAGGAAACTCGTCAGTTACTCGAATGTTCAGAACCGAAGCACTGGTGTCTTACCAAAAACCTCGTGGACGACAAGAAAGTGCCCTGCAACAGTACTCGGCCATCCAACAGTGTCGTCATCTACTGGTTGAGAAGAGGGATTATCTGGGGGAGTATAAATGATAATAGGTGCAGGGTTTTCAAAATCGTTATGTGCGATAACAATGGGAACTGCTGCAACTTGGAACTTGTCGGTGCGTGTGAAGTGGCCAGCTGCTCCCAAACTTGAGTTATTACCATGTATAAGGTTGGAGAATGTCAACTTATTACCTTTGACACGGTGCATTCCAGGACTCTTGCCGATAAAACGACGCTTCCAGTGAGCAGTTTCGGCTAAACTTCCAGGATTTTCATACCAGTTGACGCGACCACCGTCCTTCCAGATATCAGTAAAAATGCTTGAACCATACTGGTCCGTGAGGACAACTTTCAAGAAGCAAAGGTATAGCTTCAGCTTCTATGCAGGTGGCACAACGATCATGGAACATACTGTCGTTGAAAGTGTTTCCAGTAAAATCGGCGTAGCTGATCATCGCCATCGAGCGACAACAGTGAGTTCGAAATCAACGTGGAACAGCGCCGAAAAATACGCACGTCATAGCGACGGGAAACGTCTGCGCCGTGATTTCGCGTTTCTGCCAAGGAGCGTCTTTTTGAGCCGGACTAAAGTAACAAAGCGTCAATGGATAGAATGACCGACTCAGAACCGTAATTCCATACCTAGGAGTAGAATCACTGTAAGGATTCAAGTAAAAAATGATCTTGCTGTCCTCTGTAGTGGAACCTAGGCCATAAGCAACCAAGTGAGGTGCACGGTTACTGGATGTTGAGTATGGGAAGATCCAAATGCCGTATCCATCGGGGCGGCTTGGGTCGACGACTTGTCGTAAGAAAGATGCCATTATAAACAAAACTCGGGTTTGTTGAGAGAAACATAATGGGGTATGCTTTTTATATAAGGGAGACCTGCTGGTGGTCAATCTTGCTTGGAAAATCTATTGCGGAATTGAACGTACAAGATAAGTAATCCAGGTACCCGTACAACTCACTCCACGTCAAATCAATCTCCACTTTCGGTCCACTTGCGAATGAGCTCTCCGCCTTCAACGGCAACTATGTAGCATGCGCCATCCTGACGTAAAGCAAGAATTTCCAAATCTCTCGAATTGTGTTCCCGCCAATTGATATGACGGGCCTGCCAAGGACAATCTTCAGTGCTCCAGACTTGTCGGAATCCAAGTCACTCTGAAATTGAATGGGGTGAAGAGATTTTAACCAGCACAGGTGCCATCGGCGCACTGGCGATGGCAAGCGGTTTCTAATGGCTCCGGTCCCCGGAGTCACTTACAAGTTTGCAAAGAGGCGATTTTAGCCCGAAACACCACGCACATAGAAATATTATTAACTGGTCAAATCTCGTTTCTAGTCTGATCAGAGATGCGGAAAGTGTCTTTGGGATTTCCCTGCCGTCGAGACCACTTTGCGAAGAGTCGTTCGGGAATTTCGGATTCAAGTGCCACCTTTGTAAGATAAGACACTTCCCAGGACCTTGAATCGATGTCTACATTGTAGGTCCTTGCGTCATCTTCATACGAAAGAGCAACGAAAGAGGTTAGCTGGCATGAGCCCATTTTCCTGTGTGCGGCGTGCGCGGTTCGTCTGCATACATAAGTTGAAAAACAAAAAAGAACTCAATTTTCGGAAGTTGCCGGGCAGATAAATAGATGCGTTTCAGAAACCAAAACATCTAGTCCGCGACTTATTTCCAATTAAACAGCACTTCAACTTTTATTGACACGCCGAGAGGCTGTTTTGGTGATATGGAGAAGGCACTCTCACCGTTGCCGTTTCTCCCTCCAGAGATTCTCTCTGATATCTTTCAAGGATGCGTGCCAACTGCAAACCACGAAAGCATTGATCTCAATCGGCCACCATGGTCATTAGCTAAAGTATGCCGCCGGTGGAGATCTATTTGTCTTTCGATGCCTTCGTTATGGGTCGGCATTCCGACATTATATGTGGACGATCTCTCTGATCCCGAATTTTCTGGCACGCTGCAAACCATGCTGGCGCGCTCCTTTCCACGAGACATCCATCTCTGCTTGCAGCGTCGCGATTACAGGTGCTCCACTACCAACACGGTGGCGATAAGAAACATTTTAGCCTGCTTGCCACGCGTTCACAGTCTAATTGCCGAAGTAGATGCACTGTTGTATTACATGCTCGTTTATGGGGGTGATTTCAGACGCCTTCAGTCGCTGAACATCACGCTCATCGGTGACTTCAAACGAAATATTCCCCAATTCGTCATGTCCGACAAGATCCGCTCTCTCACACTTTCTCGCAGGGCCACCGATTTCGCGTGTCTCCGTGCCTTTGACTTCCAATGGCCAAGTCTCACGGATTTTCAAGCTTTCGATCCTCCAGATAGATACCTCTCCAAAATTCTCTCCGTTGCTCCTCGTCTTCGCAAGGCCACAATTACTCACACACTGCACTTTCATCATAATTCCACGGATGTGTTGTCAACTCTCCGCCATCCCAATTTAAAGGAGCTTACCTTGCAGGATTATCGTGGATCATGGTCACGTTCAAGGTTGAGCAACCTTCTGCACGGTGTTCAGGTTCCCGAACTCGAAGACTTGCACATTGACTACGAGTCGGAAATGGACTCAGCCGCACTTCTCACTTTTCTTGAACAAACATGTGGCTCTTTACGGCGCCTTCATCTCGGGGGAGTCCTTGATACATCTGATAACCAAAAGCGGGTCTATGAATTGTGTCCACATCTGGAGTATCTGAGTCTGAAGAGCTTCGAGTATGAAACTATCAAGACCCTGACCTCTCATGGCAATTCCGGAAATAGGCCGTTATGTCCCCAACTCCGCCGTTTGAACTTCAAGTTGTTATCAGAAATCACACGAACTCTCACTTCACATGAGTGGCTGGATGAACTAATCGACTCCCGTTTTTTTAAACCTGACAACCGATCATTTCAGGACTGCCATTCACTAGAAGAAGTGGCATTGCTGGTGCATGAAAGAAATGTAAAAGAGTTTTACTTCCATATCCATAATACCGACGAGGGTACTTTCCGTCAATTTTCAAGATGGAAAGAAAATTTCTTCTTCCTCCTGCATTCGTGCTCCACTGTTCGTGCTCCATTCTTGTAATCCTTTCTTTTGCTGATTCAAGTTAAGGTTAACTTTCAGTACTATTCTAATGCAGCAATGAATGTGGACCCTCTCAATTTTTATAAATGGTTACCCATGATTGAGGTATACAGCATGTTTTTTTTTATAGCTTATTATGTTCATTTTTCTTTTCGGCATTAGGACTTTGGGTTGTTAGATAAAATAGAAAACTTTCTCGATATTGGATCACGATCAAGGGGAGATAAAGAACTAGTCAGGAAGCTGCATGAATTGCTATTGCCTGTTGTTCAAGACTTCCGCTGCAGGCCACATTGGCAGATGATGGGAGAAACGTTCCCCCATTATTATAAGTTTGTTTTCAAAGTGCGAGCTGCTAGGAGGGATACAACGAGGGCATCATACTTTTTTAACATGTTGTATTTCAATCTGAATCGTTCTGAGAGCATATGGTAATTTTTGCTGCATCTAAAGCAAGCAAAGAAGCAATTGTATAACCAATTGTTAGTCATCCATTTATTTGTCAATCTACTAGCTACGAGAACATGCAACTCGAACAGATTCTAATACCTGTATTGCATTTCAAATATGGGGCAATGTAGGTAGGTATTCATAGCAAAAATTTTGAGAGATGTCAAGAGCCAAAATATAGAATCAAGACCTGACAATTGTTTAGCGTATACTATGGTATGGACATGCAAGAAAGCAATGAAAAGGGAGTAGGACGCACATTTTATATTGTATCGAAGTATCCTCTAATTCATGCTCGAGCTTATAAGTGATGCCAATGTCCAGATCACGATTGTTTCTGCTATTAGGTGCGCATGAAAGTCTGCCGACAATGTTATCGCCTTGATTAACAATCAGAGCCGATGGCGTGTAGAATACCGTCTGCCTGTGGTTGTTGATAGGAAAACATTCAAAGTTGGAACAAAGAATCAGAATGGGTCACTACCGACTTCCAGTGTGTGTAGGGCGAATGGGGGCCCGTCGAGAATTTGACTTGCTTATGGGTACATTTGAATACGATATCGAACCAAGCGAGGAAGGCGTGTACATCTATTGGTTCGTTTAAATCAAAGCGAAAAAAATAAAGATAACAAAGACATACAATCGTTTCGTGTGCATGCTAGGGTAAAAGGTGCATCGAAAATGAGATCCTCCTTTTTTGCAGTCAAAAGGTCGATATGCTAGCACAGAATCAATTGAGAGGGCCTATATGTGGATACGGGCACTTACCTTGATCATACAAGGGTCTGTAACAACAGCCTTCAACTCTACAGTATCTACCAGAGGTTCCCGAAGAGCAATATTTTTTATACAAGAATAATCGAATCCGTATACGTTGTCCCAGACTAAAGACCGTTAGAAAGTGCAAAGAAACTTAAAAGCGACAGTCGCGCACAGTTAATTTTTTCCTCTTTATAGTCTTGGTCCTCGATTGCCGCAAGGAACAGGGTAGCAGTATCGGGGAAGATGAGACCACCTTTCTTCAAATACTTATCACGAGCTAGAAGGACGGTATCTAGCATCGACTCGTAAAGCAGAAAGTAGCCCATCCATTCAGAAATAATGATATCGAACTCTTGCACAGGAAGTTCCGCCTCCTCTAGCTTGCCTTTGACCAGTGTAATCTCTAAAATCGAAATACTTAGTGACAAATATAGTGGGTAAAATTCAAGGCTAACTATCTTTAAATCCATTGGCTTCGATGATTTTCTGGGCTTGATCTATAATGTTGGACATGTCGATCTTACCATACTCAGGTCGAAATACATTCACATACGAACCGCAAAGAGACACTCACTCCAACGACGTGATCAGCGCCAGCCTTTGCAGCAAACATGCTGAGAATTCCGGTCCCGCATCCAACGTCTAGCACTTTTTTGCCTTTGAACAAGTGCTTATTATCTACGATGGCTCTCTGATATGAGCCCGTTCGAACACTGTCCTTCAGCATCTCCTCGTGAATACCTGCATCATGAAGTTATGAGGACAACATATTAGTATTTAGGAAACATTTCTTGCCAAAATGCGCGTATGAATCGGCATAGCTGTGTAAAGTATCGAAAATTGCATCGTTTGGAAGAACGACCAAGAAAAACGCACTAGTCTCTTGAAGTCAGGTCTTGTACCTTGGAGTCATTCTGGGCAGTTGTACAGTCCTGTGCGTCCTTTATGACTGTATCCATCGTTCCCGGTGATTGATAACGAGTGGAATGCGCGAGATCATACATACATGAAAACGCGTCTCCGATCGATCCACGTGCATCTTTTCACGTGACAGAATTGCTCTGCCGAGCAGCCGAATACACCGCCTTACGCAGCTTTATTAACCATCCTAAGAGCCAAAAACAATGTCTCATTTGATTCGTCCGCAGTCTAATCGCAGCTGCATTAATTTGTTAAATACTTCAGGTTCATGATTGTCAACCCTAGTCTTACCTACCCAATGGTACGTTGTCCATCCATGGTTATGGTTTCGGTTTTTTATTGACTATCTCAGCAGTCCAAAGCTCAACCTCCTCAAGATAACCCCCCTGCTTATGATTCTGCGGTGGAGAGCACAAAGGCATGTGCGTATACTTTTCACTTTTGTTTTGTTCAACGGTTCTGAATCATATATCAGATGATTCGGATGTCTCCAAGTCCCAATCTCAATTGCCTCCCGTAATGACGGCTGGGCCATCGTACACCCCACATCCATTGACTGGCTCACCTACTCTTTATAACTATGTGAATCCGCGAACGGGTGAACGCGTAGTCTCCTTATTACCTCCAGATCATCCAGAAATGGTCTGCTTGCAAGGGGGAGAGCACATACCACATACGGATTTTGGCATCCTTGGTGAGTGGTAGAGATTGTCATGACCCACTTTCCTTCATTCTAAGACGAATAATTATAGGTATCCTTGCCGCTGTGTTCTGGTTCCCGCTCGGCATCGGACTCTGCCTCTTGGATAGACGAGTAAAATGCAGACGTTGCGGTGTTGTCATCGAGGATGGAATTTGCCGTTGATCA
>QDKV01004615.1_pt1 | contig 11127 bp, 11 predicted proteins | sample 1861101 | NCBI WGS metagenome assembly QDKV01 (sample SAMN04275158, study PRJNA302643) | Fungus metagenome, whole genome shotgun sequencing project. | isolation source: fruitbody | host: Mallocybe terrigena | place: Sweden | collected 2013 | reverse complement strand
GTAAAACAAATTCTTCTCATCATGAACGAAAAAGAAAACTTCATCATCGAAGACCTGGACGAACACCACCTCATCATTAAATCTGAACACGAATGGCGCGTCAGACAGGAGTTGGAGACAGAGGTAAGTCTAACACTGCCCACTAGTTCTTTCTCGTTGTCACTCACACTCATACACGCTGTTCAGCTCGAAAAGAACACTTACAGCGTCGATTAACGAAATGCACACACGGTTGAGGTTGCTCTAAGATACGCCTGTACATAATAGTCTGAAGAGAAATCGCCATGGACAGGATTCAGAATGTAAGTTTTTTGCAAAGAATTTCCGGACAGGACTACAAGTCGAGGAGGGTATTTTCCTGCGCTCAAATATTGGTCTTTGGAAGTTTGTTACCCAGATTAAAATTAATGGGCGCCTAAATCAGTTCCTTTTTGACATTCGCCTTACTTCCAATGAAGACTACCATTTCACACCCAGCTTCTTGATCACGAACATGCTTCTCTTTACCTCGCAAAGTGACTCATCATGACAGAGTGGCAGCACACCCAGAGAGATAGACGCCCTCCCCTCCCTCAATCAGATTCCAGCGAATCAACACGGTGGTGATGATTAGCTGTTCGACCACCAAAGAAGGCGGCGGCACATAACCAAACCGCCACCATGAACCAGAAAAAACACCAAACTCATAAGACGAAAGTCGCGGAAAGTACAACAGGCCGCGAGAGAGGGCAAAGTTCGGTGGCGCCGAGTAGTAATAGGAGAACGTGATGCTCCTCATCGAGGAGTGTCTGGCTCTGCGTACTTAGCGAGTGAATGATGTCAAACCTTGAGCAGCTAAACCCGAAGCAGAACGCCTTTCCACCCCACTATTCACCAGATCATTGTCCTTTCACAATAAAAGGCAGCCTAGACCAAACATGATGGTCGTGACGACACAACTTGAGTAGTCATTCCACTCTTTTCCTATACTTCTGGTGGTAATGTTACCGGTTACAATAAATCCGTGTATTCATTACTACATTACATCATACAGAACGGGATGAGACCCGAAAGCTTTACACGAAAGTAAAAATTCACAAGAATTGGCCAAAGATAAAGACATCGCAGCGTGACGGAATAATAGCACACAAATCGGGAGATAATAAAAATCAAAAGGAAAAGAAAAGAGACCTCATCGCTCACATCGCTTGGTCCAACTTCAATAACTTACCAGCAGTTCTAATTCAACTTTATACCACCAACCCCGGATACAGCAACAAAACCCTCTCCTCGCACATGCAGTTGATTCGAAAGCCTGGTCAAACCCACAACAACCGGCGTTTCGTCGTGCACACTGAGTTGCCCCAGATTGTCAACACCTATCTGCAGAGTTAAACCCTGTAGCGTGAATATCACATCTAGAATCCTCGTCATGTACTCGTGTACTACCCCCAATCTCCCACTGGTGCGCCCCTCCAGAAACTTGATTGCTTCGGAACTCAAAGCCGCCAGGCTATCCAATGCCTCCGCAAATTCCATCCAACTCTTTGACGTTAAAATATTCGCATTCGCATTCAGAATTGCGCCAACAAAATCTATGTCAGGCGTTTCTAGGTGCGCACAATCCAGCGAATCACATGCATCCACCAACCCAAGAACAAGATCAATGAGCGCCGCATCCTTCTGTGACCTCTGATCACTCGCTACATTTGTGTCCGCATTCACCACGACTTGGCGTCTCCCCCTGCGGTGGAGGCCATGTGGTCCAATTCCAAGACCATCCAAGAGGTTATTGACAGAATCGGTCAGTCCAGGTCCAAGACCGCCAATGGTGACAACGCCCTTTGCTCCCGCCAATCCAAGAGAAGACAAAAGGTGGTTCAGTGCCACGATGGTCTCATCATCTGACAAAGGCGTCAGTGAAGGTGTGGGAAGAGAAGTTGACAACGATTGCGTCCTTGATGAGGTAGGGTGAGGGATCACCGACAGGTTCCCATGTATACTTGTAAGGGACTGAATGTAGACAGACAACGTCGAAGGACGAGTGTAGGGCGAAGTTGTTCTCGAAGAGGTAGTTGGGATACTTGTGGATATCGTTGCAAGCGTAGTCGGACGGTGGGCGAATGTCGTTGAACCTATCCTACAGATCTCCCCAAACTCTAGAGTTATCTCAGTAATTACCACAAGAAGCTCAATCAAATCTTCCACCACTTTATCCGACCTACACTTTTCCAAAGCTTTTAGCAAGTCTGTCTCAGCCGCGAGAATTCTGTTGACGCTAGAAAGACTGGCCGACACGGTTGATGAGTAGGTAATGGCAGCGAGACCGTCAACCACTTCTCTCATAAGCGCAGGTTGGACCGAATCAAGGCAAGAGCCGCTCTCGGAAGAGGGGAATGAGGACATTGACACTTGCAATTGGACGACCAGATTGACAAGTACTTTCAATTGACCTGAAGCAGAGGAATCGGTTGACAGAAATGCATTCCCTTCCAAAAAAGACTCCCGTTTTGCATTGTTGGGGCCAAGTCCGAGTTCATCGAGCAAATTATCGATGGGACCACTCAAATCAGCACCCAGACCATCAACTTTGATACTCGACTTGGTCGGTCCCAAAAGTCCCAGTGTCAGACGAGTTAAAAGGTCAGATAAACCAACGACAATAGGGATATCGTCACCGTCTGCAGTACCTTTTCCTTGAGAAAGGCGTCTGGGAACAATAGAATGGTCGTGACACCAAGCTTGCGCATCCGAGGCAGTGCGAATAATAGCGTTTAGAGTTGTGTACAAGTGCTCCAATTCAAGTGCTTGTATACACTTGCAGTGCTCCAAAAGATACAAGTTAGTTCGAGAAAGCTCGAAGGTCTTGTCGAGAGACTCGAGCAGGGAGGAAGCGGTCGTAGCATTCAATATATCCACGGTAGCTTGGACGATTGGGGTCAGCAGGTCCGAGTCCATATAGTTTGATTGAGTGCCAACGGAAACAAGAGCAGTCGAATTCCCTTGCAAGTCGATAACTAAATGGACGAGAACCGTAATCTTGCTCGACAACTCCGAGTCAATGTTGTTTGGAGTAGCAACACTGCGACCGTAGTTGTTCAGACGCATCCTAAAAGCAGGCGGCTCCTTGAAAGACCTTGGCACAGCTGATGGACAACCCTGGAAATGTATTTTAAAGAAAAACTTTACTCCGCTAAGAATACACCCACCTGAGAGAATAAACCACAGATCCCATTACAGGAGATAAAAGGTGGGGAGCAGACGCATATCCCTTCATCGCGGACATAATGATCGTCACACGCCCAATGGCAAGGATCGTCGTTATTGCAAGTGCGATGCGCATGAGGAGGAAGGTGACACTGTCGAGCGTCAGGAGACGTATTGATCTGCAAGCAAACTATGAAAACGCGTGGAGCGATGAGAGGAATTGACATACAAGAGCGTTAATCAAAGCTGCCACCGTATCGTGTCCGAGAATTCCAACAAGGGCCTGAATTTCAGCATTGGTATCCAGGAAAATTTGAAGATCCTTTTTGTGGCTGAGTATATGCATGAAAAAGACGCATATATCTTACTTTGAGGCACAAACAAAGGTGAATATTTGTGAAAAGATCAAGGGGACCCAGGATAGATTCCAATCCAAGCAACTGAGCGGCATCGGCGAGCAGATTAACGTCAGTGTTGATGCAAATGTCTAAAAGGTCACGAGGGGCATGGTATTGACGCGACGTCAAGACATTGGGAATCGGTGTACGCTTTTGATCACGACGAGAGAGAAATTGGGGTTTTGCCACAGTAGTGAGAGAGAGACAAGCTAGAAAGAGCGTGATAAACGAGAGACGCATTCTTTATTCGACAAGCACGTTGAGAAAACCAACGGCGAGGGAGGGGGAAAAGACAGAGTCGGAAGGAAAGAGAATTTGAGGAGACGTCTTTTATAGGTTTCTTGAGCCGTACAAACATGTCAATCTGATTTCCTGATTAAGAAGTATTAAGAAGTTCTCCCTCGATGTTCGATTCGTCATCGGCGTCACTGTTATTTTCCATCTCTTCATCCACCTCCTCCGGAACAGCAGCCGGCCTTACACCGAGTCTTGGGTCCCAGTCCAACTCCTCTGGCTCCTCCACCTCGACCTCCACCCGCTGTTTCCAATCAAACTTGTCTCGCAACATAACCACCGCCCTCATCGCCCGATCTACTCTCCGATCATGCTCCTCACAGATCTCACCGCATTCCCGAAGCACATCTTCGTACTCTGGTTTCCGACCCGCCATTCCAGCAGGCGCAGGCGGTGTCACCATCCCCAATACCCCCAACGATCCTCTTGTGCTCATATGCTCAACCAATCGTCTGACAGTATCATTCTCTAACCGTAATACGTCGGTAGTCTGTTGGTTTCGCAGCAACGGAGCCACTTCCCCATCAAGTTGTGCGTCTGTCATCCCATTTTTCGGATGCAGCGCAATCGTCTCGTATACATTCAACTGCCGTGAACGTGACGCATTCGTGGCAGCAGTGGGGAAAGGTTGAAGGAGTGCATTCGAAAAGTTGTGTGTCTGCGACAAGAGGATGCTGTATTTCGAAAGGATATCAGGCCATGCTGGCATTGCACTCGGGTGACCACCCGCTTCAATTGTTCGTTGCAGAGCAAGAATCGAATCAATAATTTGATTTGCCCTTAACTTCAGGGATTCTAGTTGAGGAATCGGCAAGGCAGGTGACGGAAGTTGTGACAGAGGCGCCATAGGCGGTTGCCGAGTAGGAATTAGGTCCGTACTGATAGGTCCGACTCCAGTTATTTAAACGGTATTTGTAGTACAATTCAAAAAATGACGGACTCTACTTTCGTTGTCGAAAACAATCCGCTGTCAGAGGTCCGCTCACAACTGTTGGCATCACGGAAGTTTATCCAATCAGCTTGCATCCGACTTCCTCTCGAAAGCAATAGTTCTCGATCTGAAAAATCCTAGATACGGTGGTCCATGCGTCTCCAACTGCCCTGCTTTGCCTTTCACTTTATATACTGTTCCAAGGTATCGTCTTTTACTGCACTTTACCACCACAAACATACAGAGTCGGATAAAAAAACCTAATATTCTTTCGCAATCATCATGTCCACCATGTAAGTATGGATCGTGTTGCTCTGTATTTTCAGTTGCTGATCACTAGCACTCATTAACGTAGCCTTGAAGTTGCTGCCACCATTCCCGTCGCCAACACTGGAAAAGCCAAATTAGAACTTTTCGGCCCCAGCGGGTCGATCACGATTCCCGTCAAAGAATCTATTGTGATCCCCCCGGGCGACTACAAAGTCGTCGCGGTTGGTGATGTTATCGCAATCATCGAGTACGCTATAAGTGGATTCAAAGTCACACCCACCACCGACTCCGTGACGGATGCCCGCTTTGCCGTCTATGTTAACTTGTCGGAAAAGTGAACCAGATTTCGTTTTTTTTTCGACCATGGGCACTTTATTTTACATACAATGATTGGAATAGCTCATGAACTACTACCAACATTAGACACTGGTACTTATCACAATGAAATGTATACTTCTCAATTTTCAAAACAAAATATTCACGACTATATAACTGTATGTGTTGTGTTTCATTGACGCGTTTGTTTGTTCAAAATTTGTTCCCGCCTGCCCGATCATTTTTGGCAATTTGAACCACATTTCTTACTCCTCTCCCACAGCAACAGGACCGTGAAACGCATCGACGAAATTCACAATGATTTCACCTTTTTTCAGGACCTCATTGAAGGGGTCCGCGTTGATCACCCGCGCAACCTTCCATGGTGTCTCGCGTGTAGCGGTAAGGACGAACTCGAATATTCTGTCCCGTGAAGTCGCCCTTCCACATACCACATCAACCTGCATGCGGTCCTTTGCAACTTCTTTCTCCTTGAGGGCGGCTGCCTCCAAACCCAAACCCAAACCCACAACCGCGAAGAAGACTGAGCCAAAAAAGAAAGTCACTGCTGCAAAGAAGAAACCCGCGTTGAAGAGAACCGCACCGAAGAAAAAGGCGTCGCCGAAGGGGAAGAAGGTAGTCAAACCAAAGGAGCCTAAGAGTATCTATCCTTTTTTTCTACACATTTACTTCTCGGATTATAAATATGCCAACTGACTTGTGAACTATCTGTAGTTTACAAGAAAGATATGACCCCTCCCTTCAAGAGACCTCTGTCATCTTGGATCAAATTCTTAAACGAGTATTACGAGAAACACAAGCCTACCGGCGAGCGTGCTAAATTCGCCGAATACATTCAAGAAGCAAGTGCTGAATGGAAGCAGTTGAGCGACGAACAGAAAGCCGTGCGTATTCCTTTGTCTCTGGTTTTTCTCATATGTTCAAAATAATTTCGTTTTTAACAAAGACCTATCGCTCCTCACCTGATGAATGGGAAGTCTACCACAAAAAGTTTGAAGAATGGAAATCCAACCTCTCGCCCGCTGTAAAGAGTGCAATTCGAAAAGCCAAGAAAAAGAACCGTCGTCTTGGACAGAAGGCGCCTCTCAGTTCCTGGGTTCAGTATGTTCTATTTACTGAGACCCCGTTTTCCGAACCATTCATATGCGTTTTTGTAGGTTTGTCAAGGAGAGCTTCCGTACAACTCAGTTCCCATCTGAGGCCTCCGATGCTGTGAAGAAACTCGCCTATATGCGCGAGTTATTCGTCACCCAGGTTACGGAAGCTGAGAAACAGGTTTGTGATTTTTCCCCCTCTCGACATCCATCCTCACAAATTCTTCCTGATAGGCACTATCGCAGCGCGCCATAAAGGAATTTGAGGAGAAGCAGTTTGCCAACACTTAGACCCTAACTTTATTAGGCACATAATATTATTCAGCTATTGGACTCCCTCATGAGCAATAGTTGTAGAGTATTTGTGATATGATTGCGCAAGAGACAAACCAAATCTTGCTTAATAGTACGGCGCCTCTTTGAGCTCCTCTGCACACTGCAAGATCTTCTTTTTTGCCCATGCAGTGCCAATAGCGGAAGGAGCCAAAAGTTGGCCAATCTCACCTTCACATTCTGACACAGTGTAATTAACGGCGTTTCCTCTCTCCTTCAAGACAACGAATGCCAAAAACAAAGTGTACCAAATTCTTTTTGTCTTCTGCCTCGGCAAGATCATCAAATCTTCACCCCCCCACTCCTTATAAGCTTTCATAAATGCTTCACTCTGCGTCTCTATGAAAAATGTTTCCAGCAACGGGTCACCCCACAGGGCATGAGAAACATTTGGTAGAATCGCCGCAAGGCTTGGCGTGTCTTCTTGGTTGAGGCGAACGTAAATATCATCTTCTGAACCCGTAAACCAGACGAGAGAAGGCACTTCTACATCTTCGAAGAGCGAGGAGCCAATTGCACGAGAGAAGTGCAGACGGATTTGACGAAAGGGTACGTCTGCTACGTCTTGGCCATGCGACTCAATCTCGGAAAGAATGCTCTCGAATAACAAAACGAAGGTTTCCTGCCAGGAGTATTGCGTTGTTTTTGTTGAATCTTTTTCTTCGCCCTTCCTTCGAACGAGTCCAAACCAATCGTTTTGACATCGACTATGTAATTGTCCGAGAAACTTGCCCATCGTAAGGTCCACCTTAATAAGATCTGTAGATGAGAGCCTTCCCGTCTTTCGCGCCGCAGACAAAGGTACGATTGTTTCGGAAGAGATAGGCGCTGGCGGAGAGAAGACATAATGGAATGGCAACAAAAATAAGGATAAATCAAGCGTTGGTGTTGATCGTATGGGAATCGACGTGGAGTTTAGAATAAGTGAGATAATGTCGTGAACTACTGGGAGGGAGTTGGTGTGATAGTCCCCTGGTTGTTCACCCGAAATGGAAGATTGCGAAATAGTCACGAAGCAGGAACAAGGTCCATCAACGTCTGGACCGACAATATCTAAAATATATACCCTGAATCCCGAAGAATAACTTCCAACAGGTCAGCTAAAGTTATTACTTTCTTGGAAAACAGGCAGTCGTACCTGAAGCTTTGATTGCGGATTTCAATGGTTCTGGCCACTTCAGATTGTTCATGACCAGACAGATGTTTTCGGACAAGCAATAGTCCTCGCTCTGCTGTTAAATAAGGCAACTGCGATTGGCCTACTTCAGCCATGTCCAATGCCGACTTGAAAGCGCCAACGTGATGGAGTGAGTAATGAGAAGGCCCTAAATAGGAGGCTACGGCATTGGCTGACGGATCGGGCTGTTACCCATGCTCATGAGGCTAAAATGTGTTTTAATTTGACTCTTCTAAGGGTAGAGATATTGTGTACAACAGTTGCTGTCATTAGGTGGGTGTGGATTTGCAGAAGCAAAATGAGACGAAAATGGAATATAGTCCAGGGGAAAAAAATAGAAAATAAGTAGTAGCACAAGAACATATGCCAGTGGCACGAATCTAGTTCATTATTTGGCGCTGCCCAGATAGCGCCAAATCAGACCCTCCGCCGAGAATTATTGACTTGAACGCCTGTGATCTTTGCCTTCTCCGTTGTCGCCTCGAACCGTGTAGTCGATATCACGATTAGATTCGAGATCCGTTTGGAATTGCTCCCCTTGTTCTGAAACATGGGTATGAGCGACGACCCTATCAACAGCTTCGCCACATTTGTCCGATGAAAACGTCCTTTTGGAAGGTGAATACGGCTCATTGGAAGAGAGATGGCATTCATCCCTCCTCGTCAGCGAAGCATCTGACGATCTGGATGTTTGGTAGCTTCTGTCCACTTTGATAGCAACAGGATAGGGCGCATTGCTACGAACTGGTTTTCCGACGTCGTGCACAGCCTGTCCTACACTTATTTGAACGATGATCAGGGTCGGCATGATGCCAACGACTTGGATGAGACCAGCATCGATAACAATCTGCAAGTGAACATTTTTAACGATCTCTGGGTCACTAGAATGACAATAAACACTCACGCATCCGTTTCTGCTCTTATGAAGGGCAATATCGATTGTCATGTATAAAGAGTAAATGATTCCAGACTCGATTCTAGATATACTTTTTAGTTTTTCGAAGAAGTCCAAAAGAAAGTTCGCCTTACATGGTGTTCACGACGGACGTATATCGCTGCAAGATTCCTGGATCTAGAATGTTCTTCGCCGCTCGTGATACCCACCATATCCGACCAGCTGTGTGTAACATGAGGAAACACTTCATTTCTCAGGTCGAGTGGGATAACTTACCAGTTAATACATTTAAAATAACGTTGAGGATGAGGGTCAGGACTAGATATACCCAGGATTTCGAGAGGAGCGTTGAGGAAGCGGATCCCTCGAACAAATATCCAACCACGCTTGATGCAATGAGTAACAATGCAGGCCCAATTACAATGAGTTTCCTATGATTCCAAATGACATAGCACCGATACAGAAGGAGTGAATCCGCTAGAATGCTTTTGATAGCATGTCGGTTCCAGACCAAAAAAAAAAGAGAGCAACAATGCCACTTACTTGTTCGTGACATGTAGCCAATACTTTAGCCTCAAATCCTGATATGATAATGTCCCTTTCAAGAGCTTGCGGAAGCACAGCACTACCGTATAGAGCATGTCTACAGTAGCAATCGAGTACATTGCAAAGGCAAAAATTGGGAAAATCCAGTGAAGATTACGCCGCTGCCGTAGGAGGGCATAGATACAAATCGAGAATAACGTAGTGTAGAGACCTGATATTATCAAGCAAAGTTGTATGTCAGACGGGCAGATTTTTTGAAGAAATTACTAACCATAAAGGAAAGTTTCGAGCTTTAGTTGACCAAGACCGCATAAGTTGTTGATGAATGACTAGGAGCTGAAAGACTCACCAAGAGAGCTCCTATGTAAGGGTCAACACTGTCTGGAAAAGGATCATACTGTGCATTATTTTGATCTATGTTTATATCCATTCCAATCCCCAAGAGTTATAATCAATGCACCAGTGTATGTCGTGGAAGTGAAGAGTATGTTTACAGATCAAGACGCGGGTTGCTACCCTGGGTAACGAATGGAGGTATGACTGCGAGCTGATAAAGAAAGATTGAAGTTTGTGGATCGTTCACCCTGCGTGCTTCGAAGTGATTAATTGTGGAGATAAACTCCCTGAGGAGGTTGCGAGAGACCTACCAAGGAGGCCAGAAGTACCCTGTGTCGGGCAACGCGGGAGAGGGTCAGATTTCTGGGTAGTAATTCCATTTCAGAGGACTCCTAGTTCTTCCATATATAATTCAAGATTCCGAATGACCGGGCTCCGTGAAAGATACAGGGACGTCGTCACATTGCAATACGGCGGTGCAAAACATTTGCCGTATTATTCTCTCAAAACATACTAGATGGAAAATGAAGGGCATGTCGAATCGTGGGCAGCATTTTGCGGTTTTCTTGTCCAAACGTGGCTTCTTCCACATCTACAACCTTTACAAAGCATTGTAGACTTGGACTGGCTTACTGAAAGACAGCACGAGTCCAAACTAGAATCCTTCTTTCGGAAGGCATGGCAGTTGCAGACCCGAGTTTGCCGGGGTATGGAGGATGTAAAGACCGACGGTCTCGGACGCGTTGCTACATATGGTCTTTGAGTTCCCAGGCGACACTCAATTTTTTAAATTATCTTCCTCGAAACAGAAATATGTATTTAAAACCTACTTTTAACATCTTGTCGCAATGGATCGGGGTTTTGTAGGTCCGAGTGTCCAAACTGACCGTTTTAACATCGACGGTGTAATTGTCCCCATCGTAAGATCAGTGGGTGAGAGCTTTTCTGCCTTTCGAGCCGCAGATAACTCAAAGATGTGATTGTTTCAGAGGAGATAGAGAAATGGAACGGTATAACTTTAAGGACAAATCAAGTGTTGAACGTCACGGCCGGGGTATAAGAATTGACGTGGAGTTTAGAGTAAGACTCGAAAAAAATTATGTCGTGGACTACTGGTTGTGTCACAAAGCAGGCACAAGGTCCAATAACAATGACAGCAAACTGCAAAATGGGAAAGATTGGAATCGTGGCGGCAACTGCCGCCGCATTGTGACAATGTGAACAGTGACATGAGTTATTCTTAAATGGAAAGTGGTGATGCACAATCCCTCTATGTGTGACGAACGCGTCACACGCGCGTCACCCCTGTGACACCCTCATAAACTTGAGAC
>QDKV01004616.1_pt1 | contig 11163 bp, 17 predicted proteins | sample 1861101 | NCBI WGS metagenome assembly QDKV01 (sample SAMN04275158, study PRJNA302643) | Fungus metagenome, whole genome shotgun sequencing project. | isolation source: fruitbody | host: Mallocybe terrigena | place: Sweden | collected 2013 | reverse complement strand
TGAATCACAAATATGGAATATTGATTTACTGTAATTTCTGTTTGCACTTTTATGTCTCTGTCATAGTCTTTGTATTCAGACCTCAACCCACAAGATAGTCCATCGTGATCTGTGAAAATTTTCACTCCAACTTGCCAAAGTCCAGCCACTTGATAGCAAAAAGCACAAGTCAGTTGATGGTCTGCACAATCCATACACCGCCATATTTCCCTTCCTCTGTGACAAACTTGACAGGCAATATCTGTACCTTGGAGACCAGAATTGTTTTTCAGAATTTCCTTTATATATGCTGTTCACTTTTGTTCTATCCAGTTCTTCATGTGATCAGATTGTCTCTATTGCATAGTAAATTATCTCATAAGTCCTGTACAATTAAATATAAAATCCGATCATTACCTTTCTAATCCGGGGACTGCTTACTTCGATGTCAATGGAAATGGCATTATAGTCATCCATCATGGGATTATCATCACATGCAGGGGGATCAATCAAAGTGGATTTTGGCCCAGATGATTGGATATCCTCTCTGGAATAGCTCTTCACAGTGGTCCATTGAATGCCAAAGATATGATTATGTAAATCTATTTCAATGTATGAAAATAATGGTGCATAAATACAGCCTGATCCCGTAGAAGCACTCTATTTTCCTGTCTATAAACCTTCTATATTATTTTAGGGATTGAAAGTTTGTCGAAAATGAATGGATTCTATAATATATTCCTTGCATAAGCCGATTTAATTTGTAATTATAGCAATTTCCTTGTGATTATGGGAATATTTCGGAGCCATGATATAATCCGATATAACATTTATGAACTCATTTATAAGTACCTGGTATTTGAATCACCATCATTCCTTTACCCAAAGTGAGTGCTTGTGGGGTGACTCCAAACTATGAATTGGTCATTTCAGTGCGAATGTATGATTTTGTGGGTCCTATTACCATATTTGGTGTGACAGTCATTGATTCAACCACCCGATTTGGCATGTATTGCTCATACTCGGATTGGGACACCCCATGCCGTAAATGACTTATGAGACAAAAAATTATTACTGTAATTGTAGTCCTTTTGCGACCTATCCATTTCATCCATGTCTGAATCAGAAAAAAGACAAAAATCGAAAAAAGGCCGATGTTACTTGACTCAGGAAGAAAGGGACGTACTCCGTCAAATGCTACCCATCTGGTCGAACATGACCGATAAAAAGAGTCGGGATGCCTACATTGCCACTTCCGTTGCTTCCAAAATTCAGGAGATGAATGTCCAACAATTCGGCTCTACCATCATTTCCAGGGATAAGGAGGCTAAAAAGTTATGGGAAAAGAGAATGGAGGTGGGCCATTTTTCCAACTTCGTATAAGACTTTTCAAATGGAAAATGAACTTATGATGTATTATACAGGCGGTCCGATCTTGGTTCCGGAACAACAAGCCCTTCAAGGAGAAGATTATCTTCAAGCTGGAGAAGAAGGTATCACTCCGGCGAGTCGTTGCGAGGTCAAAAGCAGATGAACTCCATTCCATGGTATTGGAAAATGATCCTGAGGCTCTGAAAGGTAGCAAGCAATACCTTGGACAATTCCAAAAGATCCTATCCGTATTTATGGACTCGATGTCGACTGAGTGTAGGGCAGAAATGGAGGAAGAACAGCAAAAATGGGCGAAAGAGGGCCCGCCCCCCGAGCTCCGAGTGAAGTAGGGATATTGCATCCTCCTACGTATGGTTGTTTCATTGAGACTGTTCATAGGGCTGCCCGGAAATATAGCAAGAAGGCCATTGCCGATGTCCACCAGGCATTGTACAAACAAATGTCTGTGTCTTGTATCACGTATGATTTTCATCCAACGGAGGATGGTAGATTGGGCGTGATATGGTAAGAGTTTCCATATATGTTCTTATGGTGCTCCAACTGATTACAAAATCCTCTAGTCATGATTATATCAGTGAGATATCTGCTAAACACGGTGGCACCACATTCCTCTCATTTTTTGATTTTAATCAAACGGCCTATCTCCAATTTCAAACAGCTATGTTGGAATATGCGCAATATATCCGACAAGAAATGAAGACCTATACCGCCCTGTCTGATGAAACCCGAAAACAGGTGAAACAAACGGTAGTCCTGTTAGAAGGACCAGGCGGTCTGCCACTCATCCCACCGCAGTTTCTCGGGGTGAAGGGCCAAGAAACAGCTGACCACAGCTGCCATATCATCCGACAGTATATAATCAAACACTATCGTACGTGTCATATATTTATTTCAGGTCACATTTTACATTGACAATAAGGTATGGCCTCCAATCGGAATGATGTACACCCACCTTGGCAAAGAATTGGTCAAGATCCTTCTGAGTTTTTCGGTGAGGAATGTATCCCAGTCGGATTTGTCTTGCAGGATCCAAGCCGAATGGGTAAATCGGTAAAATATTTGATTGAACATCTAAGGGAGCGACAGGAAAAATATGGGGTCAATGGATTTCATTTCAAGTTCACTCTGAATGGTAATGTCATGCAACCTGCTATATATCCCGATGCCGCTGCCGAAGCGATAGCCGCTGGAGTCGATGTAGTTCAATGGCCATTGGCTAAAGACCTAGCTTCTGCCGTTGTCACCGACGTATTACTGGAAGCCTCCTCCATTGTCACCGACGCATTACCAAAAGCCTCCTCCTCTCATTCGGTCGAAGAGACTGTACCAATTCTTCAAAATGAAAATTGTCATCGACCAGCAATCCATGTAGAAAATGAGGTGGGTTTTTAAGGAGTTGTGAATTCTATGATCATATCAATTGATGCAAGACACAGGGATACCCTACATACCCGACGGAAAGATCAGATTGTGGCCTCTTCTTCAACCATACAGAATATCCAAATCATTTGCAATATAACAGTCATCCTGGATATTCCCCGAATTCTAGATATTCAATCGACTCCCACTTCCCTCCTCTATCCCCTGTTGCGACATCTAGACAAACCCCTTTGTGTTTCAATTTTCCAACAGAGTCGGATTTACCTATGCCATCCAATGAATGGTTGAATAACACGATAAAAACCTTGGAGCCGACACCTCCGTCAAATTCAATCTCGACAGCCTACCTAGCAACAACTGAAACAAATGTCATTGAAGTCCTTAAGCCAGGTGGCACTCCTAGTCCAGTGAAAACACCAAGGAAACGAAAAAGAGTTGGTTCTGATTCTACACCGGCCACACCACTGCGGAGAAGTGGGCGTTCTCAGTCTCCGAAGAAACAGCAGCCTGGGAAGAAAAAGGCGAAATAATCCATTCGTCGCATTTCTCGCCTTGTGGCGTTAGTAATACAGGGAATAATTTTTAAATGCAATTCATTTAAAGGATTCTGCAAAATAATTCCAAACCCCACCAGTGAGTTTTCACCGGTGGTAGATTGTACTCCGGCAGTCGGTGTTGTTCATCCGACAGTCGGATAAGTATATCCGACAGTTGGAGATGCTACTCCGACTGTCGGAGGAACTACATTGACTGTCGGATATACTTGTCCGATTGCCGGATTTCGTCCTCCGACTGTCGGAGATATTATTAACCCCGCAAATGGGTCTCCCTTGATGGTTAATAGTAGTCCGACTTTCGGAGGATCAACTCCGACTATAAGAGTTACTTGTCCGACTGTAGTAGATATAACACCGACTGTCGGAGATGCTAGTCCCATTTCTCGCCTTGTGACTTTAGTATTATAGAAAATAATGTTTTTAATGTAATGGATTCTGCTCAATAATTCCAAACTCCACCAGTAGGTTTTCACCGATGTTAGATCGTACTCCTTAAGTCGGATATACATATCAGATTGCAAGATATGCTACTCCGACTGTCGGAGGAACATTCCGACAGTCGGTGTTTTTCCTCCGACAGTCGGATATACTTGTCCGACTGTAGGAGATGTTACTCCGATTGTTGGAGATCCAAGTCCGTCAGTTACACTCATGTCTGCAAAGAATTGTATTTGGAACATTTAGACGATAAACTTTAAAATTCCTAAATCTGTAAAAAAACGAGTAACCATACATATCCGTTCATAAATCCAATCTCCGAACAGATGTCTAATTGAAACGTCAGAACCGATAGTCATTTAACTAACCCGAATTTAATATAAATTGTTAAGTAAACATAATTTACATAGTCAATATTACTCCGATCACCACACTGATATATTATACATTCAAATGGGTTTCCCTTGATAATAAATGGTAATCCGACTGTCGGAGGAATAACTCCGACTATAGGAGTTATATGTCCGACTGTAGGAGATATAACACCGACTGTCGGAGATGCTAGTCCGTTAGTTCCACAGGTCTCCGCGTAGAAAATGATACGTCCGATCCGAAACTCTTTTAACTAGCACGACCTTTTTATATATGGTCTACGAAATATTCCATTCGTCGCATTTCTCGACTTCCGACGTTAGTGATGCAGAAAATGATTTTTTAAATGCAATGCAAATGAAGGATTCTGTTCAATATTTCCAAGCTCCGCCAATGTGTCTTTACTGGTGGTAAGTGGTACTCCGACGGTCAAAGTTTTTCCTCGACAGTTGGATATACTTGTCCGACTGTTGTAGGTGATGTTACTCCGAATGTCGGAAATGCTAGTTTGTTAGTTCCAGTCAGGTCTCAGCATAGATTTACGACGGAGCCGGCAGCCTGTTAACAAACCCGAAGGCTTAATAATGCAAATATATTAAAAAGATGTAGTTAGTTGTGTTGACGTGCTCCTACTCATTTAAAGTTGCTACTTATAGTTGAATGGCGGAAGGGGAGTTCGGGAGCGGGATCGGGATCGAGTGAGTGGAGGGGATGCAGATGACGGGGAAGGCCAACGAGGTGATCGACGTGGGACATCAAGAGAACTTGCAGTCAGATGTCCAATGTCAGATGAATGATGAAGTGCATCTTCGGCAGGATGATCACTTTGCAAAACATGAACGGAGGATGTGGGTGTAGGGGGAATGACATTCGGGGAAATCGGTATGGGCGGCGTACTGGAAGTTGAAGAACTAATTGAAGGATTACGGGCAACTAAGGCAGTGGTCGGGACAAAAGCAGTACTTGACCGCTCCTCTTGACTCATTTCTCCTGCATCAACATTGGTGGCGGCGACTGTGGTAGTGTCGACTGTGGTAACGATGGCCTCCATCGGACCAGAGGTTGAATGGGCGATGTTCGCATCTGACGTTGTCACCATCCCTATCGGGTCCACCAATGGCTCAGTATTTCTCTCATCAGATTGACCCGTCCTCGGCGCTAACATTTCTTGTCGGGATGTGTCGTCCACCGACACCTCCCGCCCTTCTGCTGAGACATTGTCATGTTCTTGCGCCGATTCTTGAGTCATGACAACGTCTTGGAAAACGTCATGCCCATCCTCTGATTGCCGACAATATTCCTTAAAGAACTTGTCAGGTGAGGGGTCGGTACTAGTCGTTTGTTGAGTAGGGACAGGTGGTGGAGGGGTATGTCGATCTGTTAATTGACTGGAGGTCCTTATATCGCCGAACCATGTGGAAGTCGTACGTCCATGAAGTTGCGCCCCAGTAACTACTCTTGTGGCTGCCTCGTTACTCCGCATGTTAATAGAAGCCCAGGTATCGACCGCGTTCGTAATGCTCGTAGGTAAGTTCTCCAGTCGGTCGAGGATACTATCCCATCCTCGTTGTATGCGTTCATTCGTTTCCGTTAACCGTCGGAGGGTGTCAGTCGTGGCAGTCATCGTATCTTCCAAGTTGTGAACCCGACTTTGCGTACTTTGAATATCTTCTCTGTTTGACTGTACAATGTCACCGAGTTTCAACAACTTTTGTCCTAGAAACTCGTGACCCGTCTTGGAGTCGGATTGCAAACGATCGATGTCTTCCTCGACATCGATCAAACGGTTGCTGTGATCCCCGACGTTAACTTCCATCTGTCGGAGCCGCCCATACAATTCCGCGACCTCAGAAGGTCGTGAACGGGGCCTATGAACTCGCCTGCTCGAAGGCCCTGCTTCGTTGTCCGGTACTATGTATCCAATTAGTCAGTCAAAACGGCAATAGTGATGTATGGAATATACCTGTCTGCCATTCAACATCTTCCTCTTTCACCTTCCCTTCCGACTCCCCCGGTGTGGTCGCCTTCTGCTTCTGTCTCGATTTCTGCCCGGGTTTCGTCGAACTTTGTCTTTTCGTTTTCGGATCTTCCGTCCCCTTTCTCTTAAACTGAGCTTTCTGCTTTTCCTTCCCCTTTCCTGCCTTTTCGATATCCTCCGTCTCCTCTATGTCCTCGTCGTCGTCCACCGGCTGCTTGGACATTTCCTTTCTCTCCTTCTTCCGCCCACGTTGCGAAGGCTTTGCTGATGACCTACGGTCGTTGAAGCTGCATTGCTTCTTGCGTTTGTGGCAGCGGAAGCATGACCAACGTTTCCTTCCCTTCTCCGGCTGCCTGAACCGGAAGCACCGAATCCCCAACTTTTGACAAGGTTCGCAGCGGAACTCGGTCTCATATGTCTCCCACCCATCGGACGTCCGCTGCGGTGGATAATCATCCTCCGCATAGCCTGTTATTCCTCCTTGAGGTGTCGGTTCCATCCCTTCTGGCTCCACTGTTGCATTTGACACAATGCGACGTCGTCCGCTCGATTTCCGCCTTGTCTTCTTAGTCTCAACTTGTAGGTCATCCGCGTCCTCCTCGCCCTCTTCATCTGCGTAATCGGAGTCCTCGACGTCCGGCCTCGCTTTGTCCACCTCCAACGACCAGGTCGATACGCGTGGAAGACCACTGCTTGATCTGCGTGCTCTCTTGGTTTTCACTCTGGCCTCGTTCTCCACCTCATGTTCTTCTTTTTGTATGTCTTCGGCATCTGCTATCCGTTGTCGTTTGGGGATGCGGAGGACTAGTCTCTCCCGTACGATAACGGGAGCGGGCTCAGCTGTTCCAGTTTGTCCCGTCTGCTCCGTTGAGACCTGGTTCCCAACGTCTTCCTGAACATGATCCAAACACTTGCCTACCTTTGCATCTTGCGGCGGTTGATTCATGTCGTTGTCATTTACGCGCTGGGACATCATATCCTGATCCCCCTCGTCTCCATCAGACATCTCAACGGCTGTCATGTTCTCCACGTTCTCCCCACTCATCTCCACCTCCACCGAGACACGTAAATTCTGCACGTCCTCAGCATGGATCACTTCATGGGGAGCTTCCTTCATCTCCTTATCTGTGTCCTCCGAATCTATTTCTGTAAAAAACCTTCTTCCTACCTCCGCCACCGCCCCTGCCTCCATTACTGCCGCAACGTCGTCCGCATTCTGCTCTGTCGCTTCATTGTGTCCGGAGGTTTCGCTACTAGTTACTTCGTTTGTCACCTTCGACTTCTCATTGACATCGTCGACATTCATGTCGGACGTGGTGTCATCGGCTGTCCCTATGTATGTTTTGTAATTAGTATAGTGCATGGATTGTGGACAAAAATTTAGAACCTGTGATGAGATCCGTCCTGTGAGCCTGTAGGAGTTCCTGTACCTCATGAAAAGGGAGTTGATAATCCGGATGGGTGGTCGTCATGCGGGTGACCTGAACTGCCAATGACAGGGATGCCTCCACTTCTGGAGTTACTTCCACCGCTTGTGCTACATATAACGCATCTAACTGTAGGGTATAAATATTGTCAATACTTCATTGAGGATAGAAATCATAGAAGACGTACCAATGCCGACCCAACTTCCGCTCCGTTGTCGATAACACCGTTCTTGTTTCCTGCTTTTCTCAACAATTCCTCGAGTTTCTGCAAAGCGATTTGGAGATCATGGAAAGTCATATTGTAATAATGCGTTGGAAGCTGTATACTTGAGTCGGATGATGTGGACAAAATGTGGAATAATTACGACACGATAACCTGTCGGGCAAACCAATTTGGTCATGTGACTCCAACAACCATTTCTTTCAACTCCAATATCGGAACGGCGCATCTCGATTTTTTCGCAAGAATCATATTTATGGAGAGTATGTTTTGTTGCGTTGATATCCTTGAATGACGTATATTTATCTAACGTATTGCTAATTTCATAGGCAACCGAAATCCGAAGAAACGTGTACGATTTAATGAGGATTCTCCTTCCCCCGATGACAATTTAAACTATGGCAAATCTCTGGAACCTCCTGCTAAGCGTTATGCTTCTACATATCCACGTTCTAAATTACCGTTGCGCGGCTCTCAGCCAAAGTCTTACGAAGATCCGTCGTCGACCCATCAATCTACTCCCGGTCCCACCCCGTCACCCATCGAACTGCTATTACGTCTCAAAATTTCAGAGCACGGTCCCATTTCCAATATTATTAAACAAGCACCATCTGAGGCTTCGTCGTCTTATGGTGTAGCGACCATTTTGCCCGAACTGTCGGCGCCGCAATCTTCAGACAAAGATTCACCAGCCGAGCTCCTGGCACGCCTTCACCTTCGAAGACCCATGTTGCCTGATTTTGAGCGTAATGACTCCAAAAAACAGGACGCCAATATTGCTTTAGTACAGCAAAGGGAAGATGAAGACGTTGCTATGATAATCGATACTGCAGTTCAACCAACTCCCGAAGTCATTTCCGCACGTCCGATATCCTCTTCTTCTTCCTCCAACATTATGGACCCGGTCGCTGGTCCATCAACCTCTCGATTGCCTGCGTCAATTTTGCCTCGCACATTGTCCACCCCAAATGCAGACGAATCGTCGGAGCAATGGGTTTTGGGCCGTACTCATTATCACGACGCTCAAGTCACATTCGACCGCTCCCTTTCATGTATAATCGCGGATGACGCCCCACGTTTTGTAAGTGATATACAGCATTTGTGAACGTAGTTGATTGATCATGGTATACAGGCAATATCCAAAGGAGAACTTGAAAACTTTCATGATTTTATCACCACTCGTTACGAATATCGTACGACTGAGGAATATCGGAATATCCTGGCTGCATTCCGAAATACGAGGGCCATTGAAGCAAGCCATGCAATTCGCCGATGTGAGGAAATCACTGACATGCAAATTTTGTTGGATGACTGCCGAGATACCACAGCCGATATATTAGATCATTTAAAGTGGCTTTGAAGTAAAATGTTCATATGTACTTTGTAATACTAATTAATTGTACTAGTACAGAATTTCATTTGTACATATACAGCATTCATAATGGTCCAACAAATGGGAAAAAACGGGCTTACCCAAGTTGGGCCAAAAACGCCGATAGGTGGTTCCAGTAGGAGTTTCCTTCTGTCGGATTAGCGTCTCCGACAGTCGGAACATCTATACATTGATACTAATATTCAAGATGTTGGCAACTTCAATCGTACTAACAGACTTTTATTTTCATTGTATTATAAGCTTATGAAAAATGCACGTAATTTATTAAATAATTTTATAATTGCTTACTGAGCGACATAAAGTTGGGCTTCTTAATTGGCTGTCGGCTGTGACACTCCACCGTCAAATCCTTGCGGAGATCAGAGTAATATTTACGGACTTGCAAAAGTATTACTATATAATGTAATCACTGTACATACACATAATTTATTTTATAATCGTTGGCCCATACCGGTACCATCGTTAAAGAAACAACTCCTACAATCTGTGTATTATCTCCTATTGTCCGACTCGTATCTCCTACAGTTGGTTTAGCATATCTATCGATGTAAGAAATGCTATTTCTTTTGTCGAACCAATGTCTCCCAAAGTTGGACTAGCATCTGCTATAGTCGGATATGTATATCCTACAATCGGGTTAACATATCCGACTGTAAAAATGACAGTATGTCCGAAATGCTCGTCCGACAGTCGGATATGCTAAGATTGTAGGAGATGAACTTCCAACTGTCGGATATGCTATACCAACTGATAGAAATCCGTGCAGGGATTAGAGTAATACTGACTGACTCGCAAGGGAATTATCATTGAATAAAATATGAGTATACATACGAAACATTCATTGAATAAACGTTTCCTGGACGAACAGTCGGATATGATAATCCGATCTTAGGAGATGCTGGTCCGATTGTCGGACATGTTACTCCGACTGTAGGAGATGCAAGTCTGATGATAGGAGTCATTCCTTTGACGATAGAGTTGCTTTTCCAGTCGTAGTAATTTCTTTGCAAGTCTGTCACTACTGGACAGATCTCCACGCACTGTTTGCCGATGGAAGAGGGTCACTAAACTATTATAAAATAATTATTTGTATGTAAAGTGATTTGACATGAAGCCCAACTATGTCATTTGTTGTAAAGTAAACGATTATTCGATGAATTGTTCGTGTGTATACTTATATGATAACTCACTAGCAAGTCCGTCAGTACTACTTCGATCGCGGCACAGATTTTTTTCAGTCGGTGTAGCATGACCTTCAGTCGGTGTAGCATGTCCGACAGTCGGTGTAGCATATTTGACAGTCGGGGTAGCATTTCCGACCGTCGGTGTAACATGTCCGACAGTCGGACAAACATCTGCTACAATCGGATTATTATATCCGACTTTCCATCTTCGACACGAGACAGTTTTTATGACAGTCGAATATTTTAATCCAACTGTAGGAGATGCCAGTCCGAATGTTTACGTTGGTAGTCCAATTGTCGGACTAGCATGTCTAACAGTCGGAGGAAAAACTCCCGGAATTTTTACAGAATGTATTATGAGTATACATACAAATAATTTATAAAATAATTGTTTACTGGACACTTGAAGTAATGATCTAGTCGGGATACAAGTCATGTCAATGTTGACAAACAGTGTGTGGAACATGTCATACAATTGGGTTAGCATAGTTGTAAAATGAGTCCGTGATGCTAGTCTGACAGTCGGATATGTTAATCCGATTGTAGGATATTCTTGTCCGATTGTCAGACATGCTAGACCGACTGAAGGAAATCCGTACAGCGATCGGAGTAATACTGACGGACTTGCAAGAGAGTTATTATAAAATAGAAAATGATTATACATACGAATAATTCATCGAATAATTGTTTGCTGGACGAACAGTTGGATATTCTAATCTGATCGTAGGAGATGCTAGTCAGACATGTTACTCCAACTGTAGGAGATGCAAGTCTTACTGTAGGAGTCATTCCTTTGACGATAGAGTTGCTTTTCCAATGGTAGTAATTTCCTTGCAAGTCTGT
>QDKV01004617.1_pt1 | contig 11169 bp, 16 predicted proteins | sample 1861101 | NCBI WGS metagenome assembly QDKV01 (sample SAMN04275158, study PRJNA302643) | Fungus metagenome, whole genome shotgun sequencing project. | isolation source: fruitbody | host: Mallocybe terrigena | place: Sweden | collected 2013 | reverse complement strand
ACTGTATCCGTTCGGTAGACCGTCTAGATGCTACACTGTAGCTTACCTACCTGCTTTGACTTCCTCTTTGACGAGTCCCGTGAACACGCCCAGCCACTCCAGACAACACAGAGGCTCTTCGCATAGACAAACTCCGCAAGGACCTACTTTTCTTATTTCCCAAGTCGAGGCTCGACTCGGAAAAGATAGGGATAGGTAATGCAGGAAATAAATGACATTACAACATGGTGCTGTATACTGGTATACTGGTTCGATTGGAAACACACACCGATATGAGTGATGCCTGAAAAAATCTCTTTGTTGATGAAACATTGTAAAATTGTAATTCATTTCTGATGTTATGGGAAGACCACTACTACTGTTATGTACTACCCCTAGCCAATTCCATACCACTCTGGTAAATAGCGACAGGTGACACTGGTCAAGCTTAGGGATTGACGGCATGGTGAATCTATAAGCCAATTTATACCCCGCACTGAGGCCGAGAATATTTAAATTTGCAACTACTCAACTTCAAATCTTGCTTCCTCATATGTCCCTGTACTATTTTCAACTCGGTGGAGGTAATTCACAGATTAAGTGGTACCTACTTTGTTTCCTTATTTCATTGCATCTCTGACATCCTTCGTAAGGACGCAATCTTTCTGGGACGATAGTGCCCTTGCAGAAGTAGTCGCGGGTCCATCGTCGCCACTGAGGCAGAAAAGTCCCAACGGAAACGTCGAGCTCGTTCTAGGTAACTGGTCTTTTCAATAAAAGAAAATCGGTCGTTGCTTTATTCATCCTTTTCAAATCCCTATTTTTTCCCCTTGTACACTATCGCCTTCAGGCTTGAAACCGAGTGGCTCATCTCATCTCTTGCTCACAATTGACGACGCACGCGACATCACATCTCATAGCCGGCTTCCTGTCCCGAGCATTTCTCAGGCCTCTCGAGCGCATGACTTTGAATCTCTTTCACCCATTGTTTTCCAAGATGTAGACCAACTGAAGACTAAGTTGAGAAGTTTGAAACCCAAAAAAGGAGGAATAAGCCAGGCAAACCGTAATTATCAGGATAGCAACCACGACCCGTACAGGGGATCATTCGAACATGGACGGTACGTACTATCAACGATTTTTTTTTGGACGGTTTTTCATTTTTTGATATCTAAATTTTCAAGGGTACTCTATCAGATTTTAAACAATACTGCTGCTGATCTCCGCCGATATGGAGTCGAGGACACCTCATGGGTCAAAAAAATACGTGTCGTGTCTTTTGTTTTCAATGTGAAAGGTCTGGATTATCGACATAGCGAGGAAAAGAGGCTGCATCCAGAGGTGCTTGATATCGGTTTCTGCGAGACACGCCTTCCAGCTGTCGCTCCTGATCATTCGACTGCCAAACATTTCCTTAACGGTAGAAACAAGTTGCTTGGTAGGAACCAGCCCAAAATGGTGAGCAACATATCTGAACCATCTACTACTTTAGAGTCGTTGACCTTATTGTCGGAATGAAGCCGTTCAGTTATGGGGTTACCGAAGAACTTGCTCTGGCTGAACTATCACAACGCCTTCGAGAGCTCTTTGCAGGTCACCAGGGGATCAAGTCCGAAAACCCCATCATCCTTCTCGTGTCCAAGGAACAAGAAACAATGAACTATCTACGCAATATGGGAGTGGACACCTCAGGATGGAGGTCTGGTATTAAGGACTTGATCATGCCCGACACCGGACAAGTGAGTTTTTTCTTAAAGAAAAAAAAAACAGAGATTCTTTCTGTATTTTATCTATTTATTGACTGTCCATTGATTGATTTACAGCAGCGAGAAAGTTCCTCTCCAAGGCGATATGGTGGTTCTTCTCATTCAAGGGAATCCTCTTTTTCAGGCAACTCGCCGAATCACTATCGTCATAGACACCAACCTCGCTCGCGATCCAGGTCTCCGGAACGCGGGCAAAGCAATCAGGGCCGAAGACAAGACTATTCCCGATACTCTGCTTCTTCATCCACTTCACGCTATACCGCGAATTCCGGCGACATAGCCACGCCTTCTAGCCGCGAACACTTCGCACCTGTCTACGTTCTAGACGTCCGCGAGTTATATGTGAAGCTTATGCAAATGAACAACGCGGATGGTGTTGCCGATATTGCCCGTTTGTTTCAAATGACAGAGGAAAAAGGATGGTGCGCAGGAAACGAATCAGCGTGAGTTTGCCGAACTATGCCAAATTTCCTTCCTTTTTTTTTCTTTCTCTCTGACGGTGACATTTTACTTCTCTGCACTCTACAGGATCATAATTGATGTTTGGAGGCAAATGATCTCTTCGGTACCAATCGACGAACAAAGAGCTATTCGAATGGCGGCCTTATCTTCCGACCCTTCTGCTGATACGTCTGGTCCCGATCCATCCACACCAGCCCCGGAGCCACAACCGTATGTATATGATTCCGATGACGAGAGAGACCCGAACGATATTCCCATCATCCCTCAAACGCAAATTAAAGCGCAGGCGGTCAAGAACGACGATCCATATGATTTCGACGAGTCAGATCATTCTTCTGATGACGATTAAGGTCTAGATTTTCTAAAATCAATGGACATTTCTCAAGATCCCAGTGCCCATCTTTTCGGGCTGTTGTACTGCATTGTATTTTACAATCCTTTTTTGTTGTTGCTTTGACATCTTGCTTTCGTGTTGTTATCCCTTCTGATCAGCCTACTACGGCGACCTTTCATACAGCCGCTTTGTATCCCTACGAGGCTTCTGAAGCTTAAATGATTGGCAGATATATTTACTTTACCTCGTGGCATGCAGAAGTACCGGAGTGCTTGAAGCTGACAATTGAGCTGATTTTCTCGTCAGTAAACGCATCAAGTTGATTTCCTTATTTCATTGGCTGCAAAAAGTCTACCAAAAATTATATTGCTCTGATGTAAAGAACAACAACCCGCCTAACGTCGGTATGTTTCGGGAGAGGAAGCTACTTCCCTGCGTAACTGCAAAATCCTCATTAACACCTGTGTCAACGATTACTTATAAACTATAAAGTGCCAACAATCAAAATGTCATGATTAGGAAATAACCAGTTTCTGATATAAGCATGCGTATGAATGTAGGGAAATTCGATCATGTCGGGGGGGTGAAGACATCTTCTGCCTTCTCTTAATAGTAACCCCGAGTCATCGTGATTAATTCTTCAGAGTCATAGACGGGGTTTCTGAGTGTTGTAGAGTTGAGTTGTCGTCGGATATGAGAAGTTCGATTTATTGATGTGGGATTGAGTTCAATATGATGCGCAGTACGTGTGTGTGTGTGTGCCTTTTTTGAAACTGGGCTTGATGATCAAATATCAAAGTCAATGAAATGCAAAGGGCAGTGAAGGAAGCTATGAATAGGGAAAAAGATCGGTGAATGGCTTTACATCGATCGGCTAGGTCGGTTGATCGGCTGCGGTTTGGTGATAACTGGAGATGGGTGGTATCATGATAGGAGCGGGTATTTTGCTCTTCAAGTTGAGTAGGAGAGTCGAAAGCACGGTACAAATACAGAAATGCAGTGCAAGCACGGTAGCAATAGTTTTAAGGCTCGGTAGCCACACTGATGTGCTACGGTCGATCATCGTGCACTGCTGATGGGAACGTTGGCTTTATTTCGTCTGCACCTTTGCGGTAACGTTGTTGCACCCTAGTGACACCCAGAGCTAGCTCCGGAAGGGGCACCTCGTTTTCGTCCTCGGTAATATCAAGGGAAGTCTTTGCATCCTTTCCCTGAGCTCGACTGGGGCAGGGCATGGCGATAAGGACTGAGACTTGGAGTACCTCGACTCGGACTTTGTAATGAGGAGGGCCTTGAGAACAAGGACATAGCGTAGCATGTGCCGGCACTATTGCGGCGTCTTCACGTTCACTTATTGGCGTAGAAGGTTCCTGATGCCGCCTGAATCTATGCCAAAGCCGCACGCCCAGGCCCAGGGTATTAGTTGGAGCACTTCTGGGTGGGTCTGATAAAACGACAGGCTGTTGGTCTGCATCTGGCAACTTTGTGACGGATAGGTCTTTGCATTTCCGTTTGACAAAGATGGGTTGCGCGGCAACCGGCTGAGGATTACAATGCGTTCAATAAAAAAGCTCGTAGTGATCGTCAAGGAAATGCTTACCTGCACATCCATCCATTTTTCATCACCATTTATGAACCAAGAGTCAAAGATCTTTGGCTTTACACCAAAGCGCGTTTGCCGGGAACCTGGTGCTCGCGGAGTTAAGACCAAACCGGCAGCCATGGCTTCTTCTAAGCGACGCTGATATCGCCTCCTGAGTATATATGACCTTAAGATGATGGCGCATGAGAGAAAAAGGAGGAGAAAGAGGGTTGCGAGAAAAGTGACACTGGTAGATAAGTCAGAAAGCGATGAGGCGCGAGAACGGGTGTAGAACATACAGATAGAGATTGCTTGTGCCACTCTGATTGGGACTGCGCTGCTGTGGGGGATCTTGACTACTGCTATTTGACGGTAGTGTGGGAGGAGGGTAAGGAGGAGGCTGGGATGGGGAAGCGGAAGACATGGTGGTTGAGAGCAAAGCAGAGCTCTCGGCGTTAGCGAGCCGTTGATGTAACCCCTGATGGATTTTCAATCTGCTTAGCCACCTTTCCGTTCAACCACCATCATGTCCAATTCCACCACATATCAGCTCCCAAACTCGCTCAACCTACCCCCGCATCTCAGTGCATACAAGTATTTTATGGTATGCAGCCTCACGGTTGCTGCTTGGGATACCCTCGTTCTCTCTCCCAGAACCTGGCGTTTGCTTAGGAACCCTGGATGGCCTGCACTGAAAGTCATCTTCAACTTTTTGAGGGTTTTTATGCCTGTAGAATTCATTGTTGTCGGTTAGTGATTCTCATTTTCGATTCTAATACCCCTTGAACACTCTTATTCTACAGCTGTCGCCTTCTTTTCCACTACATATTCTCGGTCGGTAAGAACTGAGTCCCGTAATCTTCTTTTTGCGAATTCCTCATGCTTTCTTACTACAGACCTGCGATAAAATTTATCTATTTGAACCCATCTGCACCACCATCCTACTCGCTGCCACCTCGGGTGATTATCTTCTCTCTCCTTCATGAGTGACAACAAACCCACTTACGTTCACCAGCTATTCATGTCGTCCGCATTCACGCCATCTATGAACGGAACCGTTCCATCCTCGCGCTCATGTCCCTTCTTTATGCCATCCAGATCGTTGTAACCAGCGTCTGCTGCGCCTTCTTCCTATGCAAGTCCCTTTCACCTTGTTTCCAGCTTGATCTCTGATATTCCCTTCAGCCGTTCCTCTTCTTGAGGGTCAAGGGTGCATCTCAGGCCCAAAACACGACTGGGTTGGCATTTACTGGGTCGCCCCTACTTTGCTCTACACCGTTTCCGTTGAGTTTCATCCCCATCAATTCCCAACCCATCATTCATAAAATTTATCATCAGTTTGGTCTTGCGCTGGTTCGCTCTGTCGACTCTCTGCAAACTCGTAAACTCAGCTATTGGAAGCTTCTGCTTCGTGATGGGCTTAACCTCTATGGCGTAGGTATCTTCTTTTGATACATTTTGATCTGGAGCGCTGACTATCCGAGGGATGTTCCTAGAGTATCTGGCTTGTGAACATGGTGAACGTCTGCTTTTGGTTTATCATGAAACCTACAGGTCCAGAGGACCCTGTCAAGACCATCGTCACTTCTATGACCGCCGTCTTGACAACCTCCATGTCACTACGCATCATTCTCTGCGTCCGCGGATCACTTGACTACGGCGGAAGCTTCGCACTCTCTATGGGAAGCACCGGCACCTCCTCCCGCACGACTCATGTTATCTCCGGCGGCAGATCAGCGCATCACCCGACGAACATCTCGACGCACAACCCCCACACCTACACACTGGATGACCTTCGCTCCAAGCAGGAGGGTGACTGGGCTACTACGGATGTTGATGGGAAGAGCAGCATGCCTGATGATGATGCTCTCAGGAACGGATTTGTGCCTACCGCCACTGATACCAGCGGGGTGAAGGTCACCATTGATCGGGAGATTGGATACGACGATCATGCTCAATATGCAAAGTAGTTCCGCCTTGTCTTTTGTCCTCATGGTGGCGACGGTTGTATCAACAGATGTAAAAAAGGCGGTGTTAGAAATTTTTCAAGTTTTGGAAACCGGGGTTTGGAAATCGGTTTCTCTTTCCTATTTTGGATGTGCGATGTGTAACTTTATGATAACCTTTGCAGTGCTTTTATTTATTCATCTTTTTATGTGAGGAACTTATCTTGTGTCGTGTGTGTGTTCTACATTGTAACACAATGTTTTGTGTAACATTCTGTTCTTGAATAAAGACGTGATCCTGATACCGTTATCATAATAGCTAGGTACTGTGCATCATTGTACCTGTCAGTCGCACGTATGCTGGTCCTGATTGTTCAGTTAACCAGGGTAGATTGAGCTGCCCGCATGGAAGTCCTGATGCAAAACGACGCTTGTCTCCTATCTCTGTGGCTCATCAAAATTTAATCATCCGATGACACTCTTTATACATTCCGCGCAACGTAACTATAAGGTGAATAGAGTCACAGAACAAATGGGCGCGTGAATCCTATGTTATGAATCCTAGGCCGCTGCTGTGGCAAAATACAAACGTTGATGATTTTTTCCGTTCGGAGGGCAGGTCCAGGTTCAAATTATCAACATCAGATAACAGCTGTATTCATACGTTAAATATTGGCATGAAAAAACTTACGACCATGACAGATCCAGGTGGGTAAGAAAGACGGCAATGATCTGTTGGCGTCGGACAGCAAGGGTGTGCCAGCGGGAATTATATGAAAAGATACAAAACTGTTGCTACCTAAATTCAGCACAGCAATTTGTTTTGATTTCCCGTCCTGCCCGAGCTAATGAGGCACCCCACGTATCATTATCGCACCGAATCTCCAGCTCGATTGCCGGAAGACTTCCGTTGTCGTCCTCATCAGAATGTGACGCCCGATGGAGAGAAGGTTAATTTGCCAATGCTAGCCATGGTGTTGATCACTTGAGTAGGTATTGACGTCTTGCCTGTCCAGCCTTTTGGATTCTATTGCTCGAGGAGTGCAAGTAGTTGGGGAGAGATTCAATTGCCCATCCTTAAAAAATTGACTTGCATTCGGCAGGCGGATAAAGGTCGTCTGCAGAAAAATAGAATACATGTATCGTAATGGGAGACTTATGCCACTGTCTTGAGAGGACCGCCTCTCCGTCTGAATGTCAAATGAGTTATCATAGTTCGTTTGATTAAAAAATATGTTACTGGAAGAGTAAGAATTTAATGAATGGAAGGAACATGGTTCATGATGTATCATAGGTTAAAAGGCGACATTAGTCACCGCTATGACATGAAAGTGGGTGAGTAGAAATGGACAGAAAAGTTGTGAATTGCAGAAAAAGATCATACAAATGAGGAGTCGATGGTTGTACAAACAGATTGGGCACATCTTAAGAAGTATTTCAACAGCTGGCAATGTTATGATCAAGGTAGAAAACAAATGAAGATTCAAGAGTCCAAATGAGTGAGTCTACACACAAAGATGAAATGATATAAGCTCTACGCCTGGATTGCTTTGAGTTCTTGCACAAGGCGCTACGGAAGAGAATTGTCAGGGTTATGTTCAAAAAGTTTCCGATGACCTTTCTTACCTCAGCATCTTTCAGTAATGACCGAGCATCCAGACCTCCTTCACTGGCGAGCTTAATACCATATTCCAGCAACTGGTGCATATAGTACGGGTCAATGATTGCCTCATTTTCCTTCAGCAGGTCTTTGGCAGGCGGAGTAGAGGCTAAAGAAAAAGAAAAAAAAATGAGAAACCTTAGCACAAGTAAGCAGTCAAGCTACATACGCTCGGACAACGACAACCAGGTGTCGTTCAACATCTCTGGTATTGTCGCCCGCTCTTTGGGAGTACGACACAAGCAACTCTTCATGCTCATAATCACATCCTTCCTCACTTTCTGCTTCAAATGATCTAGCTTCTTTGGCGGCTCAACGGGTCCATCACCTGACGATTTGGGTGAGGGCAGGATAGGCACCGCGTATTCAGGGAAATCAATAATATATGCCAGGTCTGGAATGGCCCTCATCTTTTGAATCATCGATAGATGTTGGAAAGGAGGGAAGCCGTAGATCATCTGGTACAGGATGCAACCCAATGACCAGACATCGGAGGGGCGACCGACTTTGAGACGACGCATGCCGTCGGGCAATTCAATCGCTTCCGGGCTCATATAATTCACTGTGCCCATCTAAAGTTGCGAATAAGGGACAGATTTCTCTAAAAATACGCATGAACACTCACTTGATGATCTCTCTGAATATTCGTAGTGTCATTCGCGATGGCATTTGCAATGCCGAAATCAATCAACTTGAGTTGACCACGGACCAACACAAAGTTGGCCGGTTTTAAGTCAGAGTGCACGATTTTCTCCTCGTGTATTACATGTACAGCTTGCAGCATCTACCAGGAAAAAATCAGAACACCAAGAAGACTTTGAGAGAGAAAATTACCTGCTGCCAGTAATAAGCCACCCAAACCATGTTAACGGGCTCCTTCATCTGCTCCTGTAATAGTCTTGCCAAATCAACCTCTCCGCACTCCATAACGAGCAACAAGTGGCCTTTGCTACCCCCAGGACCAGGCTTAACTTCACTATCTATCAGCTGAATGATCCGGTTGTTACCATCGAGGCGTTTGAGCAGCGCAATCTCGTTCATATATCCGTTCATGGTCTCTGAATCAGTTTTGTCAAGAGTTACCCTTTTGATGGCGTAAAGTTCATTTGCGGGGCTGAGGACACGGAAGACTCGTGATGAGCCACCTTTGCCGATCAAGTCTAACCGTGCATAAGCTTTCTTGTTTACCTATTAATCAAACGGCGAGAAAAGTAAAATTATGTTGAAAAAATCGTTGTAACATACTGTCATATGGCGATTGAGCTGTGCAGGTGGAGGGGGCGCTGGTCCTGTAGCTTGAGGAACAGCAGGGGCCGATGACGGCGGCGGAGTAACAAATTGTTGCTGTTGCCGGTGTAGCTGTGATTGCTGTGACTGCTGTACCTGCTGCCATTTCCTCTCTCTTTCGCGTTCCTTCTCTGTCTCTTCTTTCTCGCGTTCTCTTGCTCGTTCTCCGGCACTGGCATACCCATGCTCTTCTTCCTTTTCACCCCGATCCCGCATTATCGCATTGGGTTCAGGAGCCGTCGGACTTCGTCTGTGTCTTGCAATATCTCTAACAAAACTGCTTGCGCTTGCGGGCGACAGCCCACCCTTTGTGGTGGGAGACGTTCGACCTTTAAGTATTGCAACAGGTGGATTAAGACGATCATTAGATGAAGGGGGTGAAACTCGGCCTTTGGACGATGTTGGGGGTGAATACCGCACTTGAAAACGCGAGCCAGGCGGTGAAACACGATGTGATTCAACAATCGTAGGTGAACTTAAACCCGTCGAACCTGAGGGACGCAAAGTATCTGAATCTCGACGTTTATGTGCATGAGTAGCCCTAGAGGAGTGTGCTGCTTGACTCTGTGTTGGAGATGGTGATTGTCGCGACTGCTGAGCTTCGTCTGACGGGCGGTAATCTGGCAGACAATGGTCAAAATAAACCCGCTATTCGACTCTCATTTGGAAACTTACGTTTGTAATCCGTCCTCAAATCTAGATTCTGGGAAGCGATCCTACGGCCTCCGGGAACACCGTCGCTGCTGAGACCTTTCGTCCAATTGTAAGTTATGCGAGCAGTGGAATGCACGGAGTACATTACCTGAGCCTGCACCAGGCCTGGAGATCTTTTCTCGATATTGCTGTTCTAACTGAAGTTGATAGTCGTCGTGTTCTAAAAATTTAAGTTCAACTGGTGAATGTGATAAAGGATATCACGAGAACGTACTGAGTGCGTCACTTAAGCTAGCAGATCTCCGTGGTCGGGAACCGCCCGATAGTGAAAGTGCGTTTGTAGTACTTCTTGGGCGACCCTGTGAATTAGATGATATGGGTAAAGGAACCGCTGCAGGATCCACAGTGGGAGGTAGATCATCTTCGGCGTCTGTGTCGTCTTCACCCGTCGTTGGAATAGGAACATAATGTTGGTCAACGTCACTGCCCTCTGTTTCGGAAATACGGTCAAAGGCAGAGGAATTGTATTTTGAGAGGGAAGACGATTTCACCATCCGTGTGGAGCGATTGGGAGCAGGGACAACCTGTCTGGCCTGTGCAGAACGTTGCGCCAGAGAAACATCTGCCAATGGTCGGTTGCTTGATCTACTAGCATAGTTTGTTCTGCTGGCCACTAATGAAGTCCTTATCGACAACGCCGAAGTAGACCGTGTCGCAAGGGGAGGGGAGTTCCTATGCTTTTTGGCAACCGAAGCCGTCTGTATGATCGGTATTTCGTCAGATTCGCTGATGTTCTCTTTTTCTTCCTGCAACGCGTGAGAATACGCGTTCAAATCGGACATTAGCTTCGCTCTTGATGCGCCGCCGGAGTCCTGACGTTCAGAAACGTCTTCCGTAGTAATTCGGCGAGCTGCTACGCGTGATTTCGATCCAGGAGGAGCGAGGTAAGGAGTTTGAGAAAGTACAGGACCAGAGGCGACCCTTTGAAAAGACCTTGCTGACCGTTCACTCTGGATTGCTGCTGACGACCCTGGTAAGACTGAATACGCGCTTTCTGAGCGAGAAAGCGCAATCCTGGCCATTGGAGACTCATGTAGCAAATTCGGAGATTCAGGTTCACAAACAGTCGGTATATCTGGCTGAACTGTATCCTGAGGTGTTGGTGGGGACGAATGGTTCGATTTTGAAGACGATCCCTTGGAAAGGCGTACAATGTTTCCGTTCGAGTCTTGAATATAGTCAAAAGACAAGTCGTCGATAATTGACGAATCATCCGAGTTCGGGGTAGATTTTAAGTGAGAAGAAATTCTGCGGTCGTTTGGAGTGCGAGGCGGTGAAATTGAAGGACTCGCTGACATTGTGAAGAATTAAGAGAGAAGGAAAGACAGCGACGAAAGCAACGAGGAAAGCAGCAAAGCAAATTGAATATCAACCAGAAAACCATCAACTCGTGTTCAAACTAATAAACAACTTCCATGCACGTCAGACCCCAGTAACTA